>OKOL01000262.1_pt1 | contig 15783 bp, 14 predicted proteins | sample 1611091 | NCBI WGS metagenome assembly OKOL01 (sample SAMN04436710, study PRJEB24849) | human gut metagenome | biome: human gut; feature: NICU; material: stool | host: Homo sapiens | place: USA: Saint Louis, MO | collected 2010-09-26
AACCTGCGACCAATTGATTAAAAGTCAACTGCTCTACCAACTGAGCTAACGACCCACTTTTATGCTGCTTTCACGTTGTTTGATATCCCGTGGCAACGGCGGCATATATTACTGATTTAAGAATTCTGCGCAACAAAAATTTCGATGAAGATCACTTAACTGCTTAGTAATCATGCTGCACGACCAGAAATAACGCGATTTCTGGTCATGCGATAATCATCCCATCGAATTCAGACGTTTTTGCGCCTGCTTAGCACCTTCGGTACCCGGGAATTTTGCGACCACCTGCTGATAAACCGCTTTGGCTTTCGCCGTGTCGCCTTTGTCCTGCATGATCACGCCAACCTTATACATCGCATCTGGCGCTTTCGGCGATTTTGGGTAATTTTTCACCACTGAGGCAAAATAAAACGCCGCATCGTCCTTTTTACCCTTGTTGTAATTCAACTGACCGAGCCAGTAATTGGCATTTGGCTGATAAGTGGAATCAGGGTATTTCTTAACAAAGCTCTGAAACGCAGCAATCGCGTCATCCTGACGAGATTGATCCTGCACCAGGGCAATGGCCGCATTGTAGTCCGTATTCGCGTCACCGCTCTGTACAGGCGCGCCTGTTGAGGCAGACGTATCAGCAGATGGCGCTGGCGTAGACGTCGCCGCACCGCTCTGATCGCCTGCGGCTGGTTGCGCTGCTGCACCACCACCGCTGCTCAGGCTATCTATCTGCAACAAGATTTGCTTCTGACGTTCCACAACCTGATTAAGCTGATACTGGCTTTCCTGAATCTGACCGCGGAGAGAGTCAATATCATGCTGGTTATCGGAAAGTTGTTGCTGGAGTTGGGTTAAAAGCTGGCTGTGAGCGTTAGAAATACGCTCGAGTTGAGTGACCCGGTCTTCTACCGAGCCTGAGCCGACACTACTGATTGGTGCCTGAGCAAAAGCGGCCCAGGGGGCCGCTATTCCAACCAGTAACGACAGACTCAACAGATGATGTCTGAAGTTACTGCTCATGCAATTCTCTTAGTAAACCAGTACGGCACGACGGTTTTTGGAGTAAGCCGCTTCGTCGTGACCCAGTACTGCAGGTTTTTCTTTACCGTAAGAAACGATGGAGATCTGGTCAGCAGAAACGCCTTTACCCTGCAGGTACATTTTAACAGCGTTAGCACGACGTTCACCCAGGGAGATGTTGTACTCTGGGGTACCACGTTCGTCCGCGTGACCTTCTACGGTGACTTTGTAAGATGGGTTGCTACGCAGGAAGTTAGCGTGCGCATCCAGCATCGCAGCGAAGTCAGAACGGATGTCGTATTTATCCAGATCGAAGTAAACGATGTTGTTCTGCTGCAGCTGCTGCATCTGAAGACGCGCCTGCTCTTCAGAAGACATGTTGCCATTGCCGTTCGCGTCCATACCGGTGCCGGCACCCATCATGCCTTCGCCGCTCTGGTCATTGCTGGCGTTCTTGTTAGAAGAACACGCTGCGATTGCCATTACAGGCAGAGCGATCATCAGCCCCTTCAGCACTTTGTTCAGTTGCATTTCTATGATTCCTTTAGTAATCAATTAATTATTATCACAGATACGGCGACCAGGCAGGGAATTTGACCTGTCCATCAGTTGCCGGAAGACGCGCTTTGAAACGCCCATCTGTAGAAACCAGATTCAGCACAGATCCCATCCCCTGAGAAGAGCTGTAGATTACCATAGTGCCGTTAGGTGCCAGACTTGGCGTTTCATCCAGGAACGTTGACGACAGAACTTGCACGCCACCCGCTACCAGATCTTGTTTGGCAATGTGCTGCTGCCCGCCGTTGGAGCTGACCATTACCATAAATTTACCGTCGCTGCTCACGTCTGCGTTCTGGTTCTGAGAACCTTCCCAGGTAATACGCTGCGGAGCACCACCGTTGATGTTGACTTTGTAGATTTGTGGACGGCCAGCCTGGTCAGAGGTAAACGCCAGGTTTTGACTGTCCGGGAACCATGAAGGTTCGGTGTTGTTGCTGCGACCGTCGGTCACCTGACGGATCTGGCCAGAGCCAATGTCCATCACGTACAGGTTCAGGCTACCGGTTTTTGACAGCGCAAAGGCCAGTTTAGAGCCGTCTGGAGAGAACGAAGGCGCACCGTTGTGACGTGGGAAAGACGCCACCTGACGAACCGCACCGTTTGCCAGCGTCTGGATAACCAGCGCAGAACGGCCGCTTTCGAAGGTCACATACGCCAGCTTAGAACCGTCCGGAGACCAGGCTGGAGACATCAGTGGCTGCGAAGAGCGTTTCACCAGGAACTGGTTGTAGCCATCGTAGTCAGATACGCGCAGTTCGTACGGGAACTGACCACCGTTGGTCTGCACCACGTACGCGATACGGGTACGGAACGCGCCTTTAATGCCGGTCAGTTTTTCAAATACCGCATCGCTGGCAGCGTGTGCCGCGTAGCGCAGGTACTGCTTAGTGACCTTGTAAGAGTTCTGGGCCAGAACGGTACCTGGTGCACCGCCGGTATCCACCAGCTGCCAGGCCACGTTGTAAGAACCGTCCGGATTAGGGGTAACCTGACCCACAACCACGGCATCAATACCCAGTGCAGACCATGCTGCAGGCTGAACTTCCTGCGCGCTACCCGGCTGCTGTGGCAGGCGAGAACGATCTAACGGGTTGAATTTACCGCTGTTACGCAGGTCAGCCGCCACGATGCCACCGGCATCTTCAGGTGCAGCGCCAGGACCGGCCCACTGGAACGGAACAACACCGATTGGGCGTGCCGAGTCCACCCCCTGGGTGATCTCGATACGTACTTCTGCGTGCAGTACTGCTGCCCACAGCATTAAAAAACTAAATGCTACACGTAATGCCTGCTTCATCATATCTCCCTTATCCGGGTAACCTTACCCACGATAATTTAGCAGAATGTTAACAAACTCAAATAGACAAAACTACCCGAACCCTGTGACTAAACCTGGTCTATTTTTCCCCGTTTGCACGGGGAAAATGTAACTTAAGGTTTGAAGTCCAGCGGCGCATTTTTGAAGACTTCGTAGACTGCCTGCGAAGGCGGTTTAGGCATCTTCGCCTGACGCGCTGCAGCCAGGGCCGCAGTACATAGAGCCGGGTCGCCACCTTCAGACTTAATATCCAGCAGCATGCCGTCCGGAGCCAGTTTTATACGCAACGTACACGTTTTACCGGTATAGGAAGACGCATCATAGAATCGGCTTTCAATAGCGGATTTAATCTGCGCGGCATAACCGTTGATTTCAGCCCCTGTCGCACCGTTACTCTTAGTGTTACCACTTCCGGTCGGCGCTGCGTTGTTTCCTTTCGCCCCACCGCCCGTTTTCGGCGCATTCTTACCGGAGCTCAAATCGCCGAGCAGATCGTCAACCCCTGCGGCAGCAGCGGCTTTTTCAGCGGCGGCAGCCTTTTTAGCAGCCGCTTTTTCAGCTGCTGCTTTCTTATCGGCAGCGGCCTTCTCAGCTGCAGCTTTTTTGTCAGCAGCGGCTTTTTCGGCAGCTGCTGCTTTTTTGTCAGCAGCGGCTTTTTCGGCAGCTGCTGCTTTTTCTGCCGCGGCTTTTTCTGCTGCTGCTTTCTCTGCAGCAGCCGCTTTCTTCGCGGCCTCGGCAGCAGCTTTCTTCTCTGCTTCCTGAGCGGCCTTCTTCGCGGCTTCCGCTTCTGCTTTCTTCTGAGCATCAGCTGCGGCTTTCTTCGCGGCTTCCGCTTCGGCTTTCTTCTGAGCATCAGCGGCCGCTTTCTTCGCCGCTTCGGCTTCCGCTTTCTTCTGGGCGTCTGCAGCCGCTTTCTTCGCCGCTTCTGCCGCTAATTTCGCCTGGGCATCAGCCTGTGCTTTCGCGTCCGCTGCGGCTTTTGCTGCCGCCTCTTCCGCCTGCTTTTGCTGTTCCTGTGCTTTTTTCGCGGCCTCTTCGGCTTGTTTCTGCTGCTCTGCCTGCGCTTTCGCGGCTTCCTGCGCCTGCAAACGTTCTTTCTCAAGCTGCTTCAGACGCTCCTGCTCTGCGGCCTGCTTTTCACGCAGTTCTTCCGCCTGCTGTTGCGCCTGTTTTTCACGCTGCTCTTCAGCCCGTTTTGCACTCGCCTTCTGCTGCTGTTGGCGATTATAGTTCTGTACTACCGCACCGGGATCCACCATGACGGCGTCAATGGAAGATCCTCCACCGCCGCCGGCTGATGCATCAATATGCTCGTCGAACGAACTCCAGATCAGCGCTGCAAAGAGAATAACGTGCAGCACTGCGGAGACGATTATCGCTCGCTTAAGCTTGTCGTTCTGTTCGGTTGCCTTTGACACTATCGGTTCCCAAAAACTACGCGGATGATCAAATAGGTTGGGTCATTAAGCCAACTGACTTAACACCCGCACTATGTAGCAAGTTCAGCGCTTTAATAATTTCATCGTAGGGTACGTCTTTCGCGCCACCGATTAAGAAGACCGTTTTCGGATTTGACTCCAGGCGACGCTGCGCTTCGGCAATAACCTGCTCAGGTGGCAGCTGATCCATACGATCTTTTTCTACCACGACGCTGTATTGCCCTACGCCGGAAACCTCAATGATAACCGGAGGATCGTCATTGGTGCTCACCGCCTGTGATTCTGTCGCATCCGGCAGATCAACTTCCACGCTCTGGGTAATGATTGGCGCTGTTGCCATGAAGATCAGCAGCAGTACCAACAGGACGTCCAGCAGCGGAACGATATTGATTTCGGACTTGAGCTCGCGACGACCTCGTCCACGCGATCTGGCCATGGTTTACCCCTTGTTGCTCTCGGTGCTGGTAAACGCCTGACGGTGCAGAATCGCAGTGAACTCTTCCATAAAGTTGTCGTAGTTCAGTTCCAGTTTGTTCACGCGCTGGTTCAGACGGTTGTAAGCCATAACCGCAGGAATTGCCGCAAACAGACCGATAGCGGTCGCAATCAGTGCTTCAGCGATACCCGGTGCAACCATCTGCAACGTGGCCTGCTTCACCGCGCCCAGCGCGATAAAGGCGTGCATGATCCCCCACACGGTACCAAACAGGCCGATATACGGGCTGATGGAACCGACAGTACCGAGGAACGGAATATGCGTTTCAAGGTTTTCCAGCTCGCGGTTCATCGAAATGCGCATCGCACGCGAGGCACCTTCCACCACCGCTTCCGGCGCATGATTGTTTGCACGATGCAGACGGGCGAACTCTTTGAAACCGCTATAGAAAATTTGCTCGGAGCCGGTCAGGTTTTCACGACGTCCCTGGCTCTCCTGGTACAGACGAGAAAGCTCAATGCCCGACCAGAACTTATCTTCAAACGCTTCAGCCTCACGGCCAGCGGCATTGAGGATACGCGTTCTCTGGATGATGATGGCCCAGGATGCGATTGAAAAACCAATCAAAATCAACATGATAAGTTTAACCAGAAGGCTTGCCTTCAGGAACAAATCAAGGATATTCATGTCAGTCACTGCTTAAACTCCGCGACAATAGACTTAGGAAGCGCACGAGGCTTCATTATGGTTGGATCAACACAAACAATCAGCACTTCAGCTGAGTTCAGTACGGTATTCTCTGCGTTGACTATCCGCTGCGTGAAAACAATTGAGGTCCCGCGCATTGATGTAATTTCAGTTTGGACTTCGAGCATATCGTCGAGTCTGGCAGGCGCAAAATACTCAAGCGTCATCTTGCGTACCACGAAGGCAACTCGCTCAGCCAACAGCACCTGTTGACTAAAGTGATGATGGCGCAGCATCTCTGTGCGTGCCCGTTCATAAAAAGCAACGTAGCTGGCGTGGTAAACCACACCACCGGCATCGGTATCTTCGTAATAGACACGAACCGGCCATCGAAACAGCGTTGTATTCACTTTACATCCCAGTAATGCAACAAAAGTTAGAGCTTTTAAACTTCGCTACTATACGCGCGGGAAAGATGGTTTGGAATGGGGGAAAGTAAACGGAGAGTAAATTTTTATGGGCTCGGGTAAGCCCATAACGTTAACGGACATTTCTTATTCAGAAGAAGAAGAAAATCAAACCGGCGAGTAGCACCAGATCGGCGATCAACGGGCAAAAAATTCCCTGCCAGTGAACGGCTTTCGGACGAAAGCCGACGCCGTGGATCACACCTGCGCACACCGCCCACATGATGAGGAAGCCGTGCCAGATTTCAAGCTCGCTGGTTTTCGCTGCAAAGCGCGAAGGGTCCCAGAAGATACAGCCTGCCAGCAGTAATGCCATCACTAAAGAAAGCGCCCGTAACGGGCGCTTATCCATTACCGCGTAAAGTTTCGCGATAATATTCATCAGTGTTTTTCTTCACCCGCTTTGGTCGCTTCAACGTGCTCAAGCGCCAGGGCAGTGATGACACCAAATGCACAGGCAAGAAGCGTCCCTAAAATCCATGCGAAATACCACATATTCAGCTCCTTACTTAATACATAGAGTGGGTATTGCTTTCGATATGTTCTTTCGTGATGCGACCGAACATTTTCCAGTAACACCAGATGGTGTAGGCCAGAACAATCGGAACGAACACGCAAGCAACATACGTCATCAGGTTCAGCGTCATATGGCTGGACGTTGCATCCCACATGGTCAGGCTAGCATTCAGCATGGTGCTGGATGGCATGACGAATGGGAACATCGCAATACCCGCCGTCAGGATGATGCATGCCAGAGTCAGTGAAGAGAACACGAACGCCAGCGCGCCTTTTTCCAGACGAGACGTCAACATGGTCAGCAGCGGCAGCAGCACGCCCAGCGCCGGGATCGCCCACAGCACAGGGGTATTGTTAAAGTTCACCAGCCATGCTCCCGCCTGACGCGCCACTTCTTTGGTCAGCGGGTTAGACGGTGCGGTGTGGTTAATGGCAGACGTCACCACGTAGCCATCAATGCCGTACACCACCCACACACCGGCCAGCGCGAAGCAGACCAGCGTAACCAGCGCAGCAACCTGAGCCGTCGCGCGGGAGCGCAGATGCAGCTCGCCTACGGTACGCATCTGCAGGTAGGTTGCGCCCTGAGTGATGATCATCGCCACGCTGACGACACCGGCCAGCAGACCAAACGGATTCAGCAGCTGGAAGAAGTTACCGGTGTAGTAAAGACGCATGTATTCGTCCAGGTGGAACGGTACGCCCTGCAGCAGGTTACCGAACGCCACGCCGATCACCAGCGGTGGAACGAAGCTACCGATGAAGATGCCCCAGTCCCACATGTTGCGCCAGCGGGTATCTTCAATCTTCGAACGGTAGTCGAAACCGACCGGACGGAAGAATAAAGAGGCCAGCACCAGAATCATCGCCACATAGAAACCGGAGAACGCAGCCGCGTAGACCATCGGCCAGGCAGCGAACAGCGCGCCGCCTGCGGTGATCAGCCACACCTGGTTACCGTCCCAGTGCGGGGCGATGGAGTTGATCATGATTCGACGCTCGGTGTCATTACGACCGAGGAAACGGGTGAGCATCCCCACCCCCATGTCGAAACCATCCGTGACGGCGAAACCGATCAGCAGAACGCCAACCAGCAGCCACCAGATAAAACGCAATACTTCATAATCGATCATTTGATGACTCCTGTCTTAGCGTGCCGGCTGAGTAGTCGCAGTGGACTGCTCGTAGTGATAGCGACCGGTTTTCAGGCTGCTTGGGCCAAGGCGCGCGAACTTGAACATCAGGAACAGTTCAGCCACCAGGAACAGGGTGTACAGACCACAAATCAGCAGCATGGAGAAGATCAGGTCGCCTGCGGTCAGGGACGAGTTCGCTACCGCCGTTGGCAGCACCTCACCGATCGCCCATGGCTGACGGCCATATTCCGCCACAAACCAGCCGGACTCAATCGCGATCCACGGCAGTGGAATACCGTACAGCGCGGTGCGCAGCAGCCATTTTTTCTCGCCGATGCGGTTGCGAATCACGGACCAGAAGGACGCCGCAATGATCAGCAGCATGATGATGCCGCAGCCCACCATGATACGGAATGCGAAGTACAGTGGCGCAACGCGTGGAATTGAGTCTTTGGTTGCCATCTGGATCTGCGCTTCCGTCGCATCAGAAACGTTCGGGGTATAACGCTTCAGCAGCAGACCGTAACCCAGATCTTTCTTCACGTCGTTAAACTGGTCGCGAACGGCCTGGTCGGTAGAACCGGCACGCAGCTGTTCCAGCAGCGAGTAGGCTTTCATACCGTTACGGATACGCTCTTCGTGCTGCACCATCAGCTCTTTCAGACCCGTCACCTGCTTATCAACAGAACGGGTGGCGATGATACCCAGCGCGTAAGGGATTTGAATAGCGAAGCGGTTTTCCTGCGCGTCCTGATCGGGAATACCGAACAGCGTAAAGGCAGCAGGTGCCGGCTGGGTTTCCCATTCGGCTTCGATAGCGGCCAGTTTGGTTTTCTGCACGTCGCCCATTTCGTAACCGGATTCATCACCCAGAACAATAACGGAGAGAATCGCAGCCATACCGAAGCTTGCAGCGATAGCAAAGGAGCGCTTGGCGAACGCGAAGTCACGACCGCGCAGCATGTAGTAAGAACTGATACCCAGTACAAACATCGCGCCGCACACATAGCCAGAGGCGACGGTGTGAACGAATTTAACCTGAGCAACCGGGTTCAGGACCAGCTCGGCAAAGCTGACCATCTCCATACGCATGGTTTCGAAGTTGAAATCAGACGCGATAGGGTTCTGCATCCAGCCGTTCGCGACCAGGATCCACAGCGCGGACAGGTTCGAACCTAATGCCACCAGCCAGGTCACCGCCATATGCTGGACTTTACCCAGACGGTCCCAACCGAAGAAGAACAGACCTACAAAGGTGGATTCAAGGAAGAATGCCATCAGACCTTCAATGGCCAGCGGCGCACCGAAGATATCCCCTACATAGTGGGAATAGTAAGACCAGTTAGTCCCGAACTGGAACTCCATGGTCAGACCGGTTGCCACGCCCAGTGCGAAGTTGATACCAAACAACTTGCCCCAGAACTTGGTCATATCTTTATAAATCTGTTTGCCGGAGAGAACGTATACCGTTTCCATGATGGCCAGCAGGAACGCCATACCGAGCGTCAGTGGCACAAACAGGAAGTGGTACATCGCGGTCAAGGCAAACTGTAAGCGCGACAGTTCGACTATATCTAACATCATGACTCCTTGCTCATCGCATGAAGACTCCGAGAGTGAACCCCGTCAGAAAGAGATCCACACGCATGCCCCAATACAAATTATTCGCATCCTTGTCGTCGTTATTACCCTGAAGGAGGATAAAAACGATGACGTGAGGTTACAAATACGTTAATAAAAAACTCAAATTGATACCGCAAATATAATACGCTGCAAACCCCTTACAATAAACAGGTTTTTATTGAATCACATTTACGTTTTTCGACGGTGATCAATTTATAGCAAAATTACCACTTTTCGGCCATTTTGATCGGGAACAATTTAGCGCTTTTCAGCACCTTTTTCCAAGGATTAAACTTTGATTTAAATCAAAAACAAACCTTGATGTTAACTATGTTTAATCGTGGTGAGAATGGTAAAAACCATGTTAATGATATGTGCATGTAAAGATGTGATTGGTTATCGAAGACGAAAAAAAATATAAACAGAAGTGATTTTAATTAACGCGAAACAAAAGCCTCATTTCGATGCGCGGCAAACAATAAAGCATAGTCGGGCCGGGTTATTTTTCCACGGCATTTATGCAACCCTTCGCAATTACATTTATTTTACTTTTGTCACCCCATAACTTAACACCGCGGAGTGACTATTTAATGAAAAAGGCCGCAAACAGTGCAGCCTTTTAATGATATCAGCGGTTCTCAGGCAAGAAGAAGGCTAAAGGTTCGCGACTGTCCCGGTCTGAACGCCCCGACAATCCCTTCGTCTTCACCGTGGTCCATCTGCCGTTCATTCATGTCCGTTTCGCAGCACCGCTTCACCGCTGGATTGACGGATAGCGTCGCGTCACATGCACTGGACTGTGAAGGGTTGAACAGACGAAGAATGAGCTCATCACGATCTTCCGCTTTTTTGATCGCACTGAGTACGCATCCCGTTGGCGAAAGCGCTAACAGGCTGTAACTTTCCGGCGTGGTCAACGACGCGCGATTCAGCTTCATTGCATCCCAGGGGATCTTGTTATAACACTGCACCGGCGTTAACCACGATTGAGCCTGCTGCGCGACACCCGCGTTTTCCGGCGTGCCGCTGAAGCTGAAGAGGCTAAAGCGACAGCTTAGCGGACCACGCACCTGAGCGTCCGGGACCGGCATTTTGATACCGGATGGTCTGCCGGGGCGCAGGAGCAGATCTTCTTTGCCGAGTACCCCCACGCCGCGCAGCAAGGTCAGAGCAAATGCCTTTTGTTCATCGCCCACGACTTCAAATTCACGCAGCCCCTCGGTAAATAGCGCAAGCCCGTTTCGTTTTTCCTGCAGGACGGCGTAGTTGAGTAAATTCCAGACGGGAACCGGCGCTTCTTTCCACCCCTCCTCCTGCCAGTTTTGCATCGCCGCGTCCTGCACCGGACGAGAGATCGTGCCAAACTGTGTATCCGCTAACACCTCCCGGGTCGCAAACGGCGTTGGGATGAGCACGCGAACGCGGTGGTCGTCGGCCTGATTATCCAGGCGCACCCCCACGTCAATGCGTCTGCTGTTGCGGCTTAGCGTAATTTCAAATTCAGCGTCGAGGTAGCCGTTTCGCTGGCGCGCCGCGCGTTCCGCCAGGTTTGCCGGAACGGCGATTCGATGGCGGATAACTGCCCTGCTCTGCCAGCCTTCATGCGTAACCTCAAATTCATGCTCGCCCTGCGCGGAAGTGAGTCTCCACTCTTCCCGCGAAGGCGAGTAGTCGTACTCATCGCCATCATCCGAGCTCTCTTCGATTTCCAGCACGCGGTCATAAATAAGCCCGGTTTCTTTGTCGCGCAGGCGCAGCGAACCGTCGTCATTTACGTCAATCTGCCAGAAGGCGTTTTCAAGTAAGGAGGCGGTATTTTCCCCGGGAGAGAGCACCTTCCCGGCCACGTTAGGTTCGATAAACAGCGTACGGTAGCCCATCGACGGCAATATCTGGCTGAGCTGAATATCAAACTCCATAAACGGTTCGTAATTGCCGTAGTGAACAATCTGTCGGTCAATGAGGCCCGGGTCGAGCTCTCGCGCGCTGCGGATGAAATACGGGATCTCGTTGCCTTTGTCATCCCGCAGACGGAACTGGCTGGCGCGCAGTCGAATCGTGGTGTTCATCACCTCCTCACGCGGCCAGGGCATCAGGTTGAACATCACCAGCTTATCGGCATCGCTTTGCGGCATGTTGTCGACAATCTTGCGCATATAGAAACGCGCCAGGTTATCTGCCATGTCCTCAGCCAGTTCAAAGCGGGAGACAATCTCGCGATGCACCTTGTCGCTGCAGCAGCAGCCGATGCTGTCGTGAGCGTGGTTTTTGAGGATCTCTTTCCACATCTTCTCCAGCAGGCCGTGGTGGTAGTCGAAGCCCAGCGTCCAGGCAAGCGTCGCCAGCGGCTCAAGGATATTGACAATTTTGTTCTCAATACGCGCATGGGCGATTTTGATATCCATGCGCGTGGAGCCGATGGTCCGGTGCACGCGCATGTATTTCCCGTCGATAAACTCACCTTTTAAGGTCGCCAGATCGTCGCGGTGCGCGTCGATGCGATCAAAGACCTCCTCAAACCGGCTCATCACAAATTGACGCTGAGGATAGATTTCACGCAGCTTCTCCATCACCGCGAAAATGTTCTGCTGCAGCGGCATCTGGTCGTGTCCGTTGGGCAGCAAAATCGCTTTGGTGACGGACGCCTTTTCCAGAACCTCGAAATAGCTGTCGAGCCGTTTTCGCAGCCCCGCTTCGTCCTCCGGTAAGTACTTACCAATCGCGTAGCCCAGCGGCAGCACCTGTGCCGTCACTTCACTGCCGTCCTGGCTCTGCCAGAGAAATTCGGTTTTATCGGTCCCGTGGCGTTCAGAACAACCGCGCCAGAACATCGTGCGGGTAATGCCAAACCCGTTATAGATATGCGGAAGCTGGCCGGACATGCCAAACGAATCCGGCAGATAGCCGATCTTCATCGGCTCGCCGAAGGCCATACAATCCCGGATGCCGTACATCAGGTTGCGGACAATCGACTCGCCGCTCACAATCGTGGTATCAGTCTGGGTATACCAGGGACCGATAATCAGCTTTCCACGCTCGACAAGCGCCTTCACGCGAGAGCGGTTTTCGGGCACAACGGCAAAATAATCCTCCAGAACAGCCGTCTGTCCATCGAGAACATAGTATTTGTACTCATCATCCTGCTCCAGCCGGGTCAGGATCTCTTCCATATTATTGACCAGAAGAATACGCGACTCTTCGGTGGTGAAGTACCACTCACGGTCCCAGTGCATATGCGGCGTGATATGAACGCGAGATACAGCTTTCATCTTCGTTTCCTGTTTGTGCGTTTTTACGATAAGGCGTCTTCAGTGACGTAGTTGCCCTTTTTTACCGCCTGGCGTCGCCAGAGCAGCAGAACCAGGGTGGAGATAGCGGTCCCCACCAGCGCCGCGCCAAACCAGCCCGCCGCAGCAACCACACCGCCCAACCCGGCATCGTGAAGTAAAAAGAGAGAGAAAATCCCGGCCCCCGGCGTAGACAACCCGATCCCCATCGCACCGACAGCCGCGCCTGTCACCATGGATCCGAGTACAAATGAGCCAATGACGCGAAGCGGATCTTCAATCGCCATCGGAATCGCCCCTTCGGTAATGCCCGCGAGGCCGAGCAGCCAGGTCGATTTACCGGTTTCAATTTCAAACGACTTAAACAGCTTCGGTGCCAGCATCGTTGACGCCGTGACGGTGAAGGCTGAGACCATTTTGACGGAGGCAAAGATGGCATAGGGACCGTATACCCCGTTCGCCATCGCCCCCAGGCAGAACGCGTAAGAGGCTTTGTTGACCGGGCCACCCAAATCGAATGAGCACATAAACCCGAGGATCGCCCCCAGAAGCAGCGCATTCGCGCCGGACAGACCGTTAAGCCAGACGGTGAGCGTGTTATTGAGCCAGGCCACCGGTTCGCCAATCACAAACAGCATCAGGCTGCCCGCGCCCAGCACGCCAATCACCGGATAGAGATAAAAAGTCAGAAAGCCGTTGTAGCGGCTACTGAGCCGGATGTGGTTTTTCACCCAGCGCATCAGGTAGCCCGCGATCAGCCCGCCGACGATAGCGCCAAGAAAACCGGAGCCGATCATGTTGGCAGCCAGACCGGCCGCAAAGCCCGGCGTCAGCGCGGGTTTATCCGCCAGCGAGTAGGCGGTATAGGCCGACAGGACAGGCACCATCAAAATGCCAAGCATGCCGCCGCCAAGCTTGCGGTACATCCACAGCCACGAGTTTTCCTGGTCAAACAGGTGCTGCAGGCCAAGGATTTGCGCCAGCAGTACCGATACGGCCAGCACCGTACCGCCGGCGACGATCAGCGGCACCGCAAAAGAGATGCCGCTGAGAAGCGCCTGCTTGAGTTCAGTTTTAACGCGCTTTTTCGTTTCGGTATCGACTTGCGCATGGCGCGCATCGGTAGAAGGCTTTAGCGCCAGCGCGCGCTCAATCAACGCTTCGGCATGACGCAGGGGTTCCGTAACGGGCACGGAAATGGCGGGGATCCCCTGAAAGCGCTCGCTCTCTTTGATCGCCACTTCAGCGGCAAAAATACACGCTTTCGCCTCCTGCAACTGCTGGGCAGTAATTCGCCCTTCGATGCCGTTCGCCCCCTGCTTTTCGACCACCACGTTGACGCCGAGCTTACGTCCCGCTTTCTCCAGGTACTCTGCGGCCATATAGGTATGCGCGATCCCCGCAGGACAGGCGGTGACACAGACGACGGTTGGTGCATTCACCGGCGTATCAGCCTCGTCTTCCTTCGAGACACCGTTCAGCGCATCAAGCAGATCCTCTGCCGTCTCAGCAGCCATAACGCGTTCCCGGAGGGCATCATCGGCCAGGCGAGACGTCAGCGCCGTCAGCACCTGAATATGCGTGGATCCCGCTTCAGCTGGCGGGATGGCAAGCAGGACGATCAGCTCTACGCGTTCAGGGCCGTCCACCCCCTCCCACTCCAGCGGTTCGCGCAGCGTAGCAACCGCAAAAGCCGCTTCGTTCACCGCGTTCGATTTACCATGCGGGACAGCCAGCCCTTCACCCAGGGCGGTTGGCCCCTGCGATTCGCGACGGTAGACCTCCGCCAAAAATGCCTCGCCATCGGTAATTTTGCCCAGCGCCACCAGCCGCATTGTAAGCTGGCGAATGGCCTCATCACGGCTGGCATAGTGCGCCTGCACGCAGACAGCACTGGTGTGGGTCAGAGTCGTCAGGTTCATAAGATCCTCACACATACGTTGTTATTGTCTGGCGGCAATTGTGGCAGGTCACACAATACATTTATGTGATCATTTTCACTAACAACGCAAATTTGTATTTAAGTTGTATTATTTACAAATTTTAAGCGGGAGGCATAATTCCATGAAAAGGTATTAGAAAGGCAGATTCGATGGGTAACAAACCGATGTACCGGCAAATAGCCGATGCGCTTCGCGAAAAAATCAGTGCGGGAGAGTTAAAGCCTGGCGATGCGTTACCGACGGAATCCAGCCTCCAGGAGGCATTCAACGTGAGTCGCGTCACGGTGAGACAGGCGCTGAAGCTGCTTACGGAAGAGCAGATCGTCGAGAGCATTCAGGGCAGCGGCACCTACGTAAAAGAAGAGCGCGTCAATTACGACATTTACCAGCTCACCGGATTTTACGAAAAACTGGCGGACCGGAACGTGGATACCCACAGTGAGGTGAGCATTTTCGAAGTGCTGAAAGCCGATGCAAAACTTGCCGAAAAGCTGAATCTCTCTCATGACGATAAAGTCTGGCACGTTAAACGCGTCCGCTTTATCAAACAAAAACCGGTAAATCTGGAAGAAACGTGGATGCCGCTGGCCCTGTTCCCCGACCTCACCTGGGAAGTGATGGAGAATTCGAAATACCACTACGTTGAGCAGATCAAAAAGCTGGTTATCGATCGCAGCGAGCAGGAGCTGGTGCCGATCATGCCGTCAGAGGAGGCGATCGCCGCGCTGTCGCTCGATCCGGCAAAGCCGATCCTGGAAAAAGTCTCCCGCGGGTTTCTGAAGGACGGGCGGGTATTTGAATACAGCCGCAACGTGTTCAATACCGATGATTACAAGTTCACGCTAGTCGCCAGACGCAGGCAATAAAAAAGGCCGCTTTACAGCGGCCAACCATGTCGAAACGGACATTTTTATACTGCAACGCCCCCCTTTCGGGGAGCAGAGAGGACTTACTTAATGATGGATTTCAGTGCTTCGCCGATATCCGCCAGGCTGCGAACGGTCTTCACGCCTGCGGCTTCCAGCGCTGCGAATTTCTCATCAGCCGTACCTTTACCACCGGCGATGATCGCGCCTGCGTGACCCATACGCTTGCCTTTCGGCGCAGTCACACCCGCGATGTAACCCACAACTGGCTTGGTCACGTGTTCTTTGATGTAAGCAGCCGCTTCTTCTTCCGCGCTACCACCGATCTCACCGATCATCACGATCGCTTCGGTCTGTGGATCTTCCTGGAACAGCTTCAGGATGTCGATGAAGTTAGAACCCGGGATCGGGTCACCGCCGATGCCCACGCAGGTGGACTGGCCGAAACCGTAGTCGGTGGTCTGCTTAACCGCTTCATAGGTCAGGGTAC
>OKOL01000291.1_pt1 | contig 14493 bp, 6 predicted proteins | sample 1611091 | NCBI WGS metagenome assembly OKOL01 (sample SAMN04436710, study PRJEB24849) | human gut metagenome | biome: human gut; feature: NICU; material: stool | host: Homo sapiens | place: USA: Saint Louis, MO | collected 2010-09-26
CCGGAACTGCACCCGGACAGTACACTCACGGCGTGGCCGGATAACCGAATCACCGAAGACGCGCACTACCTGTACCGCTATGACAGGTATGGCAGGCTGACGGAGAAGACGGACCGCATCCCGACGGGGGTGATACGGACGAACGACGAGCGCACCCACCACTACCACTACGACAGTCAGCACCGGCTGGTGTTTTATACGCGGATACAGCATGAGGAGCCACTGGTCGAGAGCCGCTACCTCTACGACCCGCTGGGCCGCCGGACGGGGAAACGGGTGTGGCGTCGCGAGCGTGACCTGACGGGATGGATGTCGCTGTCGCGTAAACCGGAGGTGACATGGTACGGCTGGGACGGCGACCGGCTGACAACGATACAGACCGACACCACACGTATCCAGACGGTATACCAGCCGGGAAGCTTCACGCCACTTATCCGTATCGAAACAGAGAATGGTGAGCTGCATAAAGCGCAGCGGCGCAGTCTGGCGGAGAAGTTGCAGCAGGAAGGAAGCGGGGACGGTCACGGCGTGGTGTTCCCGACTGAGCTGGTGCGGCTGCTGGACAGGCTGGAGGAGGAAATCCGGGCAGACCGCGTGAGCAGTGAAAGCCATGCGTGGCTGGCACAGTGCGGGCTGACGGTGGAACAACTGACAACACAGGTAGAACCGGAGTACACACCGGCACGCTCACTGCATCTGTATCACTGTGACCACCGTGGACTGCCGCTGGCGCTCATCAGCGAAGACGGCAATACGGCGTGGAGCACGGAATATGACGAGTGGGGAAACCAGCTTAACGAGGAGAACCCGCATCATCTGTACCAGCCATACCGCCTGCCGGGGCAACAGTGCGATGAGGAGTCGGGACTGTACTATAACCGTCACCGATACTATGATCCGTTACAGGGACGGTATATCACCCAGGACCCAATCGGGCTGGAGGGGGGATGGAATTTATACCAGTATCCATTAAATCCTGTTATTGATACCGATCCGCTGGGTTTGTGGGTTTGTGGGTTTTTGCGCTTCCAGCTATAGTTGAAGGCGTTAACTGGTTCTTAGTCGCCAGTGCGGCTGCGGGTGGCGCGGTTTTAGCGACTCCAAGTGATTCTCAGCAAACTAAAAAGAAAACAGAGAGCCTAACAAACTGTCCAACAATACCCCCCGAAGATCCATGTGATAAAAAAATTGATGACAGGTTATTAAAAAAAATGGACATATCTGATCCCCATCAAGTGAAAAAAGATTGGATGGGCGACGGAGCTAAAATATCAAGGTTTGATCTATGTGGTTGTAAAGATGGTAGAGTGGTGATTAAGACTAAGGATCTTAATGCTAAAACCAAGGAATGCAAAGGAAACATTGCATCTCCTACTGAATATAACTGGAAATAATTTATGAAACTAACTGTTGAGTTACATGGTATAGACCCTGCGAAGGGTGAGTGGTTCAGTATATCAAAACATAAGTCTGATAATTACGATCATGATCTTTTATTATATATTATTAATAAAGTCTTAGATGAAGGTGCTGAATATAGTAGCAATGGGCTTGAAGGATTAAGGGCTCTTCATGTTGAATTATCAGTTGCAGTTATTGCTGATGAAGATGGTTTCAGACCTGCATTTGACCTTGATGCGCGAACAATCAGCAGACTTAGCGCCGCGGGCGCTTCTTTTGATTTCGACCCATATGTATAACTGGCAGAAGTAATAGTTTAGCGTAAAAAAACAAATGAAAAATACTTTGCTTATAAACAAAATCATTCGAGGTGCATCAAGGTGGTAAGTTTTCAATCCCTTGGGAGCATAGCTAACTATGTGACCAAGAGTTTGAAAACGCAGCCAACATAGAGGTAAGGTGTTGTCGGCCTACGGCCTCCGCATAAAGGACTTTATACCCGCCCCGTAGAGGAAGATCGGACACAATTAATGGAGCAATTAATGCCAGCGTGTGGAGCGGGTGCTATGATGATCGGGCGCAAAAACGCACGTCGGGAAATGTAAGTTAACAGTTAGCGCACCGTTATCTTACATTGAACGCCAGCAGCAATTCACTCATGCTTGGCTTACTCTTAGGCAGTATGTATACAATAAATCTTAACCCGGTGTCGCTTGAACAAAAGGTGGTCATTCTGGTGGTCTTGACAAACTCAATTTTTAGGTTTAGCTTACCAATCAGCCAGTTAATGGCTACGGCGATCCCAGTCAGAGGAGCCAAATTCTAAAAATTTCGCTTGTATCGTGCAATGCAACTCATCTACATTAAGCATTGATTCTTTAACGAAGAGCGGGTTTGTCATCTTAAGCGCCCTCGACCTTTATGGTTGGGGTCGTTTTGTTATGGACGCCGTCTACAGCTTTCCTGTCGAGAGTGAGAAGTTACGGTCATTTTTGTGCCACATAACCTTCTGCTGGCAAAGAGTTCAGCACTATCTTCTCTACTCCGTCCCTATATTCGTCACCATTGCCCCCTCGATTATAAAACTTGAGTAATTCAGTAGTCTCCCCTCTTGCAACTCACACCCAAAACTGCCTAACGAAAAGTTATTAATTTTCAATCATATTGCTATCAGGATTTATATTTTTTCGCTGTGCTAGAAAGGGCGCATTTATGTTAGCTCGTTCAGGGAAGGTAAGCATGGCTACGAAGAAGAGAAGTGGAGAAGAAATAAATGACAGACAAATTTTATGCGGGATGGGTATTAAACTACGCCGCTTAACTGCGGGTATCTGCCTGGTAACTCAACTTGTGTTCCCTATGACTGTGGCAGCACAAGGTGTGATAAACGCCGCAACCCAACAACCAGTTCCTGCACAAATCGCCATTGCAAATGCCAATACGGTGCCCTACACCCTTGGAGCGCTGGAATCGGCCCAAAGCGTTGCCGAACGTTTCGGTATTTCGGTGGCTGAGTTACGCAAACTCAATCAATTTCGTACGTTTGCTCGAGGTTTTGATAATGTCCGCCAGGGTGATGAACTGGATGTCCCGGCACAAGTTAGTGAAAAAAAATTAACCCCGCCGCCGGGTAATAGCAGTGACAACCGAGAGCAACAGATAGCCAGTACTTCACAGCAAATCGGGTCTCTGCTCGCCGAAGATATGAACAGCGAGCAAGCGGCCAATATGGCGCGTGGATGGGCCTCTTCTCAGGCATCTGGCGCAATGACAGATTGGTTAAGCCGCTTCGGTACCGCAAGAATCACGCTGGGCGTGGATGAAGATTTTAGCCTGAAGAATTCCCAGTTCGATTTTCTCCATCCGTGGTATGAAACGCCTGATAATCTCTTTTTCAGCCAGCATACCCTCCACCGTACTGACGAGCGTACGCAGATTAACAACGGCTTGGGTTGGCGTCATTTCACTCCCACATGGATGTCGGGCATCAACTTCTTTTTCGACCACGATCTTAGCCGTTACCACTCCCGCGCCGGCATTGGCGCAGAGTACTGGCGCGACTATCTAAAATTAAGCAGTAACGGCTATTTGCGACTGACCAACTGGCGCAGCGCACCTGAACTGGACAACGATTATGAAGCACGCCCGGCCAATGGCTGGGATGTACGCGCAGAAGGCTGGCTACCCGCCTGGCCGCACCTTGGCGGTAAACTGGTCTATGAACAGTATTATGGCAATGAAGTGGCCCTGTTCGATAAAGACGATCGGCAAAGTAATCCTCATGCCATAACCGCTGGACTTAACTATACCCCCTTCCCGCTGATGACCTTCAGCGCGGAGCAACGCCAGGGTAAACAGGGTGAAAATGACACCCGTTTTGCCGTCGATTTTACCTGGCAACCTGGCAGCGCAATGCAGAAACAGCTTGACCCGAACGAAGTCGCTGCACGGCGTAGCCTTGCAGGCAGCCGTTATGAGCTGGTGGATCGCAACAACAACATCGTTCTGGAATATCGCAAAAAAGAACTGGTTCGCCTGACCCTGACAGACCCCGTGACAGGAAAGTCAGGAGAAGTGAAATCATTGGTTTCGTCGCTACAAACCAAATATGCCCTGAAAGGCTATAACGTCGAAGCCACCGCTCTGGAAGCTGCCGGTGGTAAAATGGTCACAACGGGTAAAGATATTCTGGTTACCCTGCCGCCGTACCGGTTCACCAGTACGCCAGAAACCGATAACACCTGGCCGATTGAAGTTACCGCTGAAGACGTCAAAGGCAATTTGTCGAATCGCGAACAGAGCATGGTAGTCGTTCAGGCACCTGCGCTAAGCCAGAAAGATTCCTCGGTATCGTTAAGTACCCAAACATTGAGCGCGGATTCCCATTCAACCGCCACACTGACTTTTATTGCTCATGATGCAGCTGGTAATCCTGTTATCGGGCTGGTGCTCTCGACGCGTCACGAAGGTGTTCAGGACATCACCCTTTCTGACTGGAAAGATAATGGTGACGGAAGCTATACCCAAGTCCTGACCACAGGAGCGATGTCTGGCACGCTAACGCTGATGCCACAGCTGAACGGTGTAGATGCAGCTAAAGCCCCCGCCGTGGTGAATATCATTTCTGTTTCGTCATCCCGAACTCACTCGTCAATTAAGATTGATAAGGACCGTTATCTCTCCGGCAATCCTATCGAGGTGACGGTAGAACTGAGAGATGAAAATGACAAACCTGTTAAGGAACAAAAACAGCAACTGAATACCGCAGTCAGCATCGACAACGTGAAACCAGGAGTCACAACAGACTGGAAAGAAACCGCAGATGGCATCTATAAGGCGACCTATACCGCCTACACCAGAGGCAGTGGGCTTACTGCGAAGCTGTTAATGCAAAACTGGAATGAAGATTTGCATACCGCTGGATTTATCATCGACGCCAACCCGCAGTCAGCGAAAATTGCGACATTATCTGCCAGCAATAATGGTGTGCTCGCCAATGAGAATGCAGCAAACACCGTCTCGGTCAATGTCGCTGATGAAGGAAGCAACCCAATCAATGATCATACCGTCACGTTTGCGGTATTAAGCGGATCGGCAACTTCCTTCAACAATCAAAACACCGTAAAAACGGATGTTAATGGTCTGGCGACTTTTGATCTGAAAAGTAGTAAGCAGGAAGACAACACGGTTGAAGTCACCCTTGAAAATGGCGTGAAACAAACGTTAATCGTCAGTTTTGTCGGTGACTCAAGTACCGCACAGGTTGATCTGCAGAAGTCGAAAAATGAAGTGGTCGCTGACGGCAATGACAGCGCCACAATGACCGCGACAGTCCGGGATGCAAAAGGCAACCTGCTCAATGACGTCAAGGTCACCTTCAATGTTAATTCAGCAGCAGCGAAACTGAGCCAAACCGAAGTGAATAGCCACGACGGGATCGCCACAGCTACGCTGACCAGTTTGAAAAATGGTGATTATACGGTTACGGCCTCTGTGGGCTCTGGTTCTCAGGCTAATCAACAGGTGATTTTTATCGGTGATCAAAGTACTGCAGCCCTGACCCTCAGTGTGCCCCCAGGCGAGATCACCGTCACCGACACAGCGCCTCAACAGCTGACGGCAACCTTGCAGGATAAAAATGGCAACCCACTAAAAGATAAAGAAATCACTTTCTCTGTGCCAAACGACGTCGCAAGTCGGTTCTCGATTAGCAACAGCGGAAAAGGCATGACGGATAGCAACGGGATTGCAATCGCCTCCCTGACCGGCACGTTAGCGGGCACGCATATGATCACGGCTCGTCTGGCTAACAGCAATGTCAGCGATGCACAGCCAATGACGTTTGTGGCGGATAAAGACAGAGCGGTTGTCGCTCTACAAACATCGAAAGCGGAAATCATTGGGAATGGCGTGGATGAGACGACTCTGACGGCAACAGTGAAAGATCCTTTTGATAACGCAGTAAAAGATCTACAGGTTACCTTCAGTACCAACCCGGCAGATACTCAACTTAGTCAGAGCAAAAGCAATACTAACGACAGTGGTGTTGCTGAAGTTACCCTTAAGGGCACGGTTTTGGGTGTTCATACAGCCGAAGCCACACTGCCTAACGGCAACAACGGTACGAAGACAGTCAATATTGCGCCCGATGCCAGCAACGCGCAGGTCACGCTGAATATCCCTGCTCAACAGGTGGTGACGAATAACAGTGACAGCGTGCAGCTGACGGCAACGGTGAAAGATCCGTCGAATCATCCGGTGGCGGGAATAACGGTGAACTTCACCATGCCACAGGACGTTGCGGCAAACTTTACCCTCGAAAATAACGGTATTGCCGTCACTCAGGCCAATGGCGAAGCGCATGTCACGCTCAAAGGCAAAAAAGCGGGCACGCATACGGTTACCGCAACGCTGGGTAATAACAATACCAGTGATTCGCAGCCGGTAACGTTTGTGGCGGACAAAACCTCGGCTCAGGTTGTCCTGCAGATGTCAAAAGATGAGATCACAGGTAATGGCGTCGATAACGCAACGCTAACTGCAACGGTTAAAGATCAGTTCGACAATGAGGTGAACAATCTTCCGGTAACATTCAGCTCAGCCTCTTCAGGACTCACCCTGACCCCGGGAGTGAGTAATACCAATGAGTCTGGCATCGCGCAGGCCACTCTCGCAGGCGTTGCCTTTGGTGAGCAGACGGTCACTGCATCACTGGCTAATAATGGTGCCAGCGACAACAAAACTGTGTACTTTATTGGCGACACAGCGGCGGCAAAAATTATCGAGTTGACGCCTGTCCCAGACAGCATAATCGCCGGTACCCCGCAGAACAGCACCGGCAGCGTCATTACCGCCACAGTCGTTGATAATAATGGCTTTCCGGTGAAAGGTGTGACTGTGAACTTCACCAGCCGAACAAACTCTGCCGAAATGACGAATGGCGGCCAAGCCGTAACGAACGAACAGGGTAAGGCAACCGTCACTTATACCAATACCCGCTCCTCGATAGAATCAGGAGCGAGACCGGATACCGTTGAGGCCAGTCTGGAAAATGGTAACTCCACGCTTAGCACATCAATTAATGTCAACGCGGATGCGTCTACAGCACATCTCACCTTGCTACATGCACTTTTTGATACAGTCTCCGCAGGCGAGACAACCAGTCTGTATATTGAGGTGAAGGATAATTACGGCAATGGTGTACCCCAGCATCAGGTAACCCTCAGCGTTTCACCAAGTGAAGGCGTGACCCTCAGTAATAACGGTATATATACTACCAACTACTACGGCTATTTTTACGCAAGCTTTACCGCTACAAAAGCCGGGGTTTATCAAGTGACGGCAACCCTCGACAATGGCGATTCGATGCAACAAACAGTGACCTATGTGCCGAACGTCGCGAATGCTGAAATCACGCTGGCAGCCTCGAAGGATCCGGTGATTGCCGACAATAACGATCTCACGACACTCACAGCAACAGTCGCTGATACAGAGGGCAATGCGATAGCCAACACTGAGGTAACATTTACTCTGCCGGAAGATGTGAGGGCGAACTTCACGCTGAGCGATGGCGGTAAAGCGATTACGGATACTGACGGCAAAGCGAAAGTCACGCTGAAAGGTACAAAAGCAGGCGCTCATACTGTTACAGCATCGATGACTGGCGGTAAGAGTGAGCAGTTGGTGGTGAACTTTATTGCGGATACGCTCACTGCGCAGGTTAATCTTAACGTTACCGAGGACAACTTTATCGCCAATAACGTTGGGATGACCAAACTTCAGGCAACAGTGACTGATGGAAACGGCAACCCGTTAGCCAATGAGGCGGTGACATTCACGCTACCGGCAGATGTGAGCGCAAGCTTTACTCTCGGACAAGGCGGTTCCGCCATTACTGACATCAACGGCAAGGCTGAAGTTACACTGAGCGGTACAAAATCCGGCACCTATCCCGTGACAGTTAGCGTGAACAATTATGGTGTCAGTGATGCGAAACAGGTGACGTTGATTGCCGATGCAGGTACCGCAAAACTGGCCTCCTTAACCTCTGTATACTCATTCGTCGTCAGCACGACCGAGGGCGCGACCATGACGTCAAGCGTCACTGACGCTAACGGCAACCCGGTAAAAGGCATAAAAGTTAATTTCCGCGGAACCTCCGTCACGCTAAGCAGCACCAGCGTTGAAACGGATGATCAGGGTTTCGCTGAAATTCTTGTGACAAGCACCGAGGTCGGACTGAAAACAGTTTCAGCCTCTTTGGCAGATAAACCTACTGAAGTCATCTCACGATTACTGAATGCCAGTGCAGATGTTAATTCTGCGACGATTACCAGTCTGGAGATACCTGAAGGTCAGGTAATGGTCGCACAAGACGTAGCAGTTAAAGCTCACGTCAACGACCAGTTTGGCAACCCGGTTACGCATCAACCCGTCACATTCAGTGCAGAACCATCCTCGCAAATGATCATCAGCCAGAATACGGTCTCTACTAATACGCAGGGTATAGCCGAGGTCACTATGACGCCCGAAAGAAACGGTTCATATATGGTGAAAGCATCACTGGCGAATGGAGCCTCACTTGAGAAACAACTGGAGGCTATTGATGAAAAACTGACACTCACGGCGTCCAGCCCGCTTATCGGTGTCAATTCCCCAACAGGTGCAACTCTGACGGCAACGCTAACTTCTGCAAATGGCACGCCAGTGGAGGGTCAGGTCATCAACTTTAGCGTAACGCCAGAAGGTGCAACGTTAAGTGGCGGAAAAGTGAGAACCAACTCTTCAGGTCAAGCACCAGTCGTTCTGACCAGCAATAAAGTCGGTACATATACGGTGACTGCATCGTTCCATAACGGTGTAACAATACAGACACAGACAACCGTGAAAGTCACTGGCAACTCAAGCACCGCACATGTTGCCAGCTTTATCGCAGATCCATCGACTATCGCCGCCACCAACAGTGATTTAAGTACCTTAAAGGCAACGGTTGAGGATGGCAGTGGTAACCTGATCGAAGGTCTCACTGTGTACTTCGCCTTAAAAAGCGGCTCTGCCACATTAACGTCATTAACAGCGGTGACCGATCAAAACGGAATCGCGACAACAAGCGTGAAAGGAGCGATGACAGGTAGCGTCACGGTAAGCGCAGTCACGACCGCTGGTGGAATGCAAACAGTAGATATAACGCTGGTGGCAGGCCCGGCTGACGCCTCGCAGTCCGTCCTTAAGAACAATCGGTCATCACTGAAAGGGGACTATACCGATAGTGCTGAGCTACATCTTGTTTTGTACGATATATCAGGCAATCCGATCAAAGTTTCTGAAGGGATGGAATTTGTGCAATCAGGTACTAACGTGCCCTATGTGAAAATTAGCGCAATAGATTACAGTCAAAATATCAACGGTGATTACAAAGCCACTGTTACAGGAGGCGGAGAGGGTATCGCAACGCTGATCCCTGTATTGAATGGTGTTCATCAAGCGGGTCTGAGTACCACAATACAATTCACTCGCGCAGAAGACAAAATAATGAGCGGTACAGTGTTAGTCAATGGTGCTAACCTACCAACAACTACATTCCCTTCGCAGGGGTTCACTGGGGCGTATTATCAGTTGAATAATGACAACTTTGCCCCAGGAAAAACGGCGGCTGATTATGAGTTTTCAAGCTCTGCCTCCTGGGTTGATGTTGATGCTACCGGTAAAGTGATATTTAAAAATGTCGGCAGCAATTGGGAAAGGATTACGGCGACGCCAAAAACAGGCGGCCCTAGCTATATATACGAAATCCGAGTGAAGAGTTGGTGGGTGAACGCCGGCGATGCTTTCATGATATACAGCCTTGCTGAAAATTTTTGCAGTAGCAATGGCTACACACTTCCCCGTGCAGACCATTTAAACCATAGTCGTTCCCGAGGCATCGGGTCACTGTACAGTGAATGGGGAGATATGGGGCATTACACGACTGAAGCTGGTTTTCAATCAAATATGTATTGGTCATCTAGTCCCGCAAACTCAAGCGAACAATACGTAATTTCTCTGGCAACAGGTGATCAAAGTGTATATGAAAAGCTTGGGTTTGCTCATGCGACATGTTATAAAAACCTCTGATTTTCCGCTATAATTTCTTAAAGAGTGCTCCATTCGGGGCACTCTTTTTTACATTCCCTCTACAGAACTTGCCCTTCTCTCACAGAAAATGAATAAATAAAAATGCGATACCGCCAGATTCGCGTTCGGTGTGACTATGGTTGTATCCGGTGAGTACAGCTTTGATCCAAAGGCTGGCTTCTGTGATGATTAACCAGCCTCAGGGTATTGATGACACCACCGTTCATAACAGATCGGCATTACTTTGCATACGTACTGCTTCATATTCTCGCCAAAACACTTTTTAATGCCTTTGCGAATTCATCCAGACTTATATTGTCAATTTTTTGCCCAACGACGACTGACTCCGAAACATCGGCCATTGCTGGCCATCGCGTTTTGTAATCAGCATAAATTGCAACAACGGGGGTATTATAGGCACTTGCCATATGTAATATTGAGGTGTCAGGAGTTATTGCGATATAAGCATCTTTTATGATTGCTGCTGAACGTTTAATCGAGGGTGATAAGGATAAACGGTAGACATTATTATAACAATCCACTAACACCCTGGCTTTTTCTTCCCCTTTTGGTCCATGAACGATCACTATTGGTATATCTGTTTCACTTTGAATTTTTTCTATTAGATTTTCTGCAATCGATAATGAAAATGTACGTTCCTGCGAGCTACCTTCTAAATTAAGCGCAATGTAAGATCCTAACGATCGCATTTCCTCGCGCACCTCATCGAGTACATCCTTACTTAGTGGCAATTCATATATTGGCCTGACTGCTGGAAAACCCGCCTCACGCATCATAAATGCCCATGTCATGGGCACAGGAGCCCGGAGATTCTGATCCATCCGGGACGCGCTCTTACACAAAGGGGAATAGCACTTCATGGTTAAACCAACAACCTGAAAATTCGTTTTTGCTTTCAACTGACTGATAAATATCATCGTTTTCAGGTTCTTTTTACGCATCGCCTCTATACAAAGATCCGGCGTACCGTATTGCTGTGTTATGTTCTTCGCTAAATCTTTTATTTCTTTTAATGTTGCGTGATCCTGCATAGTCATTGTGACTAATGTTAATTTAGTCTGTTCAAGTTTGAGCGCATTAAAGACTTCTAAATTAATTGTCGACGTAACAATTAAAAGATGCTTAATTTTATGCAATTCAAGCGCCCGAATAACTGGAAAGATGGCCATAGCATTGCCAATCTGATCGGGAATATGGATAACAACAAACTCTGTTTTTTCAATATTGAAATTAAAAGCTTTATAATCGTAGTAACTAAATGCAATACGTCTCAACAATGATGCTAAAAACATAACTAACCCCGCTTCCCTACTGGTTATAATGCAATGCAGTTTATCAGACTCATCAGGGCGCAATTTTGTGCATATGCGGACTTTTATGTTTCATATCTCGAATCTGTGGATCCTCTGCTTAATCCTTAAACAACACCAGAAACTCCTGCGCTTTCATCTTCCATCGAATTTTTCATGTTGCCGTTAATCAGCCATAAAATCATTTGCAGATGCGCTCTGTCGAGGTAGTCTCATAAGGTTCGTTTATAGATCGACGGCAATGTGAGTTACCTTTTCCATACTAATTATAAAAAGACAGTACAAACAGGATCATTATGGACTCCACGCTCATCTCCACTCGTCCCGATGAAGGGACGCTTTCGTTAAGTCGCGCCCGACGAGCTGCGTTAGGCAGTTTCGCTGGTGCCGTCGTCGACTGGTATGATTTTTTACTCTATGGCATTACCGCCGCTCTGGTGTTTAATCGCGAGTTTTTCCCGCAAGTAAGCCCGGCTATGGGAACGCTCGCTGCATTTGCCACCTTTGGTGTCGGATTCCTGTTCCGTCCGCTCGGCGGTGTCATTTTCGGTCACTTTGGCGACCGACTGGGACGTAAGCGCATGTTAATGCTGACCGTCTGGATGATGGGCATCGCGACAGCCTTAATTGGTATTCTTCCTTCATTCTCGACCATTGGGTGGTGGGCCCCCATTTTACTGGTGACGCTGCGTGCCATTCAGGGATTTGCCGTCGGCGGCGAATGGGGAGGCGCGGCGTTACTTTCCGTTGAAAGTGCACCGAAAAATAAAAAAGCTTTTTACAGTAGCGGTGTACAAGTTGGCTACGGAGTAGGTTTACTGCTTTCGACCGGACTGGTTTCATTGATCAGTATGATGACGACTGACGAACAGTTTTTAAGCTGGGGCTGGCGCATTCCTTTCCTGTTTAGCATCGTACTGGTACTGGGGGCATTGTGGGTGCGTAATGGCATGGAGGAGTCCGCGGAATTCGAACAACAGCAACATAATCAAGCGGCCGCGAAAAAACGCATTCCGGTTATCGAAGCACTATTACGGCATCCCGGTGCTTTCCTGAAGATTATTGCGCTACGACTGTGCGAGTTGCTGACGATGTACATCGTTACCGCCTTCGCACTTAATTATTCAACCCAGAATATGGGGTTACCGCGCGAACTTTTCCTCAATATTGGTTTGCTGGTAGGTGGATTAAGCTGCCTGACAATTCCCTGTTTTGCCTGGCTTGCCGATCGTTTTGGTCGCCGCAGAGTTTATATCACAGGTGCGTTAATCGGAACGTTGAGCGCATTTCCTTTCTTTATGGCGCTTGAAGCACAATCTATTTTCTGGATAGTTTTCTTCTCCATAATGCTGGCAAACATTGCGCATGACATGGTGGTGTGTGTGCAACAACCGATGTTTACCGAAATGTTTGGTGCCAGTTATCGCTATAGTGGCGCTGGAGTCGGATATCAGGTTGCCAGTGTGGTTGGCGGTGGATTTACACCTTTCATTGCCGCTGCACTTATCACTTACTTTGCCGGGAACTGGCATAGCGTCGCTATTTATTTGCTGGCTGGATGCCTGATTTCCGCAATGACCGCTTTGTTGATGAAAGACAATCAACGCGCTTAATAGCCTGGCAAAGATCATCCGATCTTCGCCTTACACTTTTGTTTCACATTCCTGTGACATACTATCGGAAGTGCGGTAATTGTATGGAACAGGAGACACACATGAATAATAAGGGCTCCGGTCTGACCCCAGCTCAGGCACTGGATAAACTCGACGCGCTGTATGAGCAATCTGTAGTCGCATTACGCAACGCCATTGGCAAATATATTAGAAGTGGCGAATTACCTGATGAAAACGCCCGCAAACAAGGTCTTTTTGTCTATCCATCACTGACCGTAACCTGGGACGGTAGCACAACCAATCCCCCCAAAACGCGCGCATTTGGTCGTTTTACTCACGCAGGCAGCTACACCACCACGATTACTCGCCCTACTCTCTTTCGTTCGTATCTCAATGAACAACTTACGTTGCTGTATCAGGATTATGGTGCGCATATCTCGGTGCAACCCTCGCAGCATGAAATCCCTTATCCTTATGTCATCGATGGCTCTGAATTGACACTTGATCGCTCAATGAGCGCTGGGTTAACTCGCTACTTCCCGACAACAGAACTGGCGCAAATTGGCGATGAAACTGCAGACGGCATTTATCATCCAACGGAATTCTCCCCGCTATCGCATTTTGATGCGCGCCGCGTCGATTTTTCCCTCGCGCGGTTGCGCCATTATACCGGTACGCCAGTTGAACATTTTCAGCCGTTCGTCTTGTTTACCAACTACACACGTTATGTGGATGAATTCGTTCGTTGGGGATGCAGCCAGATCCTCGATCCTGATAGTCCCTACATTGCCCTTTCTTGTGCTGGCGGGAACTGGATCACCGCCGAAACCGAAGCGCCAGAAGAAGCCATTTCCGACCTTGCATGGAAAAAACACCAGATGCCCGCATGGCATTTAATTACCGCCGATGGTCAGGGTATTACTCTGGTGAATATTGGCGTGGGACCGTCAAATGCTAAAACCATCTGCGATCATCTGGCGGTGCTACGCCCGGATGTCTGGTTGATGATTGGTCACTGTGGTGGCTTACGTGAAAGCCAGGCCATTGGAGATTATGTACTTGCACACGCTTATTTACGCGATGACCACGTTCTTGATGCGGTACTGCCGCCCGATATTCCTATTCCGAGCATTGCTGAAGTGCAACGTGCGCTTTATGACGCTACCAAGTTAGTCAGCGGCAGGCCCGGCGAGGAAGTTAAACAGCGGCTACGTACTGGCACTGTGGTAACCACAGATGACAGGAACTGGGAATTACGTTACTCAGCTTCTGCACTTCGTTTTAACTTAAGCCGGGCCGTAGCAATTGATATGGAAAGTGCAACCATTGCCGCGCAAGGATATCGTTTCCGCGTGCCATACGGGACACTACTGTGTGTTTCAGATAAACCATTACATGGTGAGATTAAACTTCCCGGTCAGGCTAACCGTTTTTATGAAGGCGCTATTTCCGAACACCTGCAAATTGGCATTCGGGCGATCGATTTGCTGCGCGCAGAAGGCGACCGACTGCATTCACGGAAATTACGAACCTTT
>OKOL01000295.1_pt1 | contig 14337 bp, 10 predicted proteins | sample 1611091 | NCBI WGS metagenome assembly OKOL01 (sample SAMN04436710, study PRJEB24849) | human gut metagenome | biome: human gut; feature: NICU; material: stool | host: Homo sapiens | place: USA: Saint Louis, MO | collected 2010-09-26
CTTCATTTCTACGCCAAGGACAAGTCTCTTTTAGACAGGCACCTAGATGAGTTACGCCTGAGAAAAAAGAGAAGCAATGCCGCTGGTACCGCACACGGCGGCCATAGCCATTGAACCTTTAATAAATCGTCTACGATCCATACCTGAAAGTGAGTCCTTCTGGTGTTGTGAATGGTCCCGCGCTGGTCGTTTTCAGCGGCAAGAAAGTGCTTATTTATGACCGCTCACTCTAGACAATATTTATTAATAATCCAATTGTTGAACTGAGAGAATATGCATAAATCGGCAATTTTTTTATGTCGATGGGATGAGCCTGATTCGTTTGTAAAATCAGGCAAATTTTTGCAAAGGCGGATGGTCAGAATTTAAAGCAAACCACAGCGACGTTTACTGCGTTCTTCCGCTTCCTGATAAAGCTGGAACTCATCCAAAACCGGGCAGCCCAACGCCTGCTCAAATGCTTCGCGACTGGCATTACCGTGACTGCGTGCCTGCGTTTCATTACCCAGATTTGACTGGAAGATCCCCGCCGCGCTAACAGGCAAGAAATCTTCATAGGTAATGGGTTGCGCCACTACCCAACCACGTTCAATTAAGGGCTGTGGATCGTCTCCGGGATGAATCGCCTGACGATGCGCCTCACCTGAAGGCGTCAGACGGTACCGGAACCATGCCAACCCTTGCTGACGCATTAAAAACTCACTGTCAGGAAAAGTGCGGAAGGTTTCCTGTAAATGCATTTGGTGAGTGAGATTATCCTGCCCGGTTCCAGCGTTCCGCAGTAGATCATCATACAGTTGTCGTCCTTTCGGCGTTAATGCCACGCCACGCTGCTCTATTTCACCAAAGCGCGCGGTATGCGTGCCCTGTTTCTGCCCTGCAAACAACACCGTCTCTTCCAGTGCTTTAAAGCTGGTCTGGCGTAGTAAAATCGGTACCTCGCGGCGCGGCGGCCCTTCGATCAGAATTTTGGGTTCAATTCCGCATTCAGGCATCATCGACTGCACCCGGTCGATATCCAGCGTGCGTGGCGTCAGGTGGTTGATATGGCATCCAGGAAAACAGACCACATCAGCAATCAGCCGATGTTCGTTATGCAAGGCGCGATAGGTTACTTCATCCACCGTTGCTGACTGGTGCCAGCGAAACGTTTCCAGGGCTTCCTGCACAAACTCCTGTGCCTGTGTTTCGTTAAAACCGCCCCGCTGCTCATATTCCTCTAACAGTTGTCGACAACGTGGGGTGAAGATATCGCGCTGACGCAGAATCTCCGCCGCTTTCTGGCGCAAAATTTCGTTCTCGATAAGCTCAAGGCGGAGTAATGAAGTAAAAACGCGGAAGGGATTACGCGCCAGAGAAGCATCATCAATGGGCCGAAATGCTGTGGAATGTACCGGCACTCCCGCCTGCGAGAGATCGTAATAGCTCACCGGGTACATCCCCATAATGGCAAACATCCGCCGAAGAGTAGCAAGCTCTTGTGCAGTCCCAACACGAATCGCCCCATGACGTTCAACATTCAGTCGCGCCAGCTCGTCTGCATTTACCATTTTTTCGTGCAGTTGAGGATTGTTTTCCAGCACAGCCAGATTCACATCAGCTACCAGTTCCAGCAGCGTGCCGTACTGCGGAACTTCTTGCTGGTACATGGCTGACATTGCCTGCGAAAACTGTTCCCGAATCTCATCCGCCGTGATGCTGTTCGCCATAGTGTCTGCCTCCAGTGGTCAGTAATCTGGAGTGTAGGTAACCGCATTCACTCCGGCGGGAAGAATTTACAAACTGTGATCTCGCCGCGAAAACATCAATATTATCCATTTTGCTGTAACATAATTGCTTTAATTGTTAATAATATTTTGCAATCAAGTTATCATAATCAAACAACTTCACTTGTCAGCGACACCGCTTCGTTTTTAACATCGCTTATGGAAAAAAATAGTCTGTTTAGTCAGCGCATCCGTTTGCGCCACCTTCATACATTCGTAGCTGTCGCACAACAAGGAACTTTGGGGCGCGCGGCTGAAACCCTTAATTTGAGTCAACCTGCGCTCTCTAAGACATTGAATGAACTGGAGCAGCTGACGGGCGCACGCTTGTTTGAGCGTGGTCGTCAGGGGGCGCAACTTACCTTACCCGGCGAACAATTTTTAACGCATGCAGTCAGAGTTCTTGACGCCATCAACACTGCTGGACAGTCGCTTCATCGTAAAGAAGGTCTTAATAATGATGTCGTCAGGGTTGGTGCACTACCGACTGCGGCACTGGGGATATTACCTTCGGTTATAGGTCAGTTTCATCAGCAACAAAAAGAGACGACCTTGCAAGTTGCGACAATGAGTAACCCTATGATTCTTGCGGGTTTAAAAACCGGGGAAATAGATATCGGCATTGGTCGGATGTCAGATCCTGAACTGATGACCGGGCTTAATTACGAACTGCTGTTTCTTGAATCGCTGAAGCTGGTTGTCCGCCCTAATCATCCGCTACTTCAGGAGAACGTAACGCTAAGCCGGGTGCTGGAATGGCCGGTCGTTGTATCACCAGAAGGCACTGCGCCACGCCAGCATTCAGATGCATTAGTGCAGAGCCAAGGCTGTAAAATTCCTTCGGGCTGTATCGAAACACTGTCTGCTTCGCTATCTCGTCAACTTACGGTTGAATACGACTACGTGTGGTTTGTCCCTTCTGGCGCTGTAAAAGACGACCTGCGTCATGCCACGCTGGTGGCCCTGCCTGTTCCGGGGCATGGTGCAGGCGAACCGATTGGAATACTGACCCGCGTAGATGCGACGTTCTCTTCTGGTTGCCAGTTGATGATTAACGCTATTCGAAAATCAATGCCGTTCTGAAAGGTGAAGGGATCTGTCGATCCCTTCCTTGAACATTTTCACACCGTAGCGAAACTAACTGGTTCACCCGCTCCGCGAGGTTCTGCCGACACAGAATGTTTGTTCAGACGGAATACGTCCACCGCCTCAGTTAATCGTGCAGCCTGTTCTTCAAGGGACACCGCCGCCGCTGAGGCCTCTTCTACCAGAGAAGCATTCTGTTGCGTCACCTTATCCATTTCTGAAATCGCCTGGCTAACCTGCGTTATGCCTCTGCTTTGTTCATCCGAGGCGGCGGCAATTTCCTGCATGATATGTGTGACACTCGCGACGGCATCAACAATAGTGCTCATGGTTTTCCCGGCCGTGGCCACCTCATCCGATCCCAGGTCAATTAACCTGACTGATTCACTGATCAAGCCTTCAATCTCTTTCGCCGCCTGAGCGCTGCGGCTTGCGAGTGTCCGTACTTCGCTGGCGACAACGGCAAATCCACGCCCTTGCTCACCCGCTCGCGCGGCTTCAACGGCAGCATTCAGTGCCAGAATATTCGTCTGGAAAGCAATACTGTTGATGACGGCGGTGATCTCAGAAATTTTCTTCGAACTCGTGGAGATAGCGCCCATCGTTTTTACTACACCGGAAACCGTCTGCCCGCCATTGCAGGCTTTAATAGAAGCCTCTTGCGCCAGTTTGCTGGCATGATGCGCGTTATCCGCATTCTGTTTCACCGTCGCAGTGAGTTGCTCCATGCTGGCGGCAGTTTGTTCAATTGCCGCCGCTTGTTCTTCAGTGCGAGATGAAAGGTCCGCATTGCCAGCGGAAATTTCGCTGGTGCCACGATAAATCTCTTCCGCGCCCTGTCGAACGGTCCCTACAGTCATCCCCAGTGAATGCTGCATTTGCTGTAAATGACGACTTAAGCGACCGATTTCATTACGACCCGCCGGTTCATCATTCATCGTCAGATCGCCACTGGCGATTTTTTCAATCCGTTGTGCGGCATGTTGCAGTGGACGAATGACGATCCGACGTAGCACTATAAATGTTATCAGCGTCATGACCAGGGCAAGCACAAACGCGCCAATCATGAACATCCCACCCAAGCGGGTGCGCTGATGGGCCAGTTCCGCCAGTTGGTTGGCTCTGGTGCTACGTATCTTAACGGCTTTGTTCAAAATATCGGTATAAGCATTATCCAGCGGTCGGATCTGCTCACTTTCATGATTGATAATCGCTTCAAACATGCCATTTTTGGCATATTTCAACATCGGTTGCATACCCGTGATATAAGCCTGGAAGCGTTGATTTAATTCAGTGTCGAGGGCTTCATCAGCAGGTGTTTTCACCGACCGATTCTGATAAGCACGATAACCTTGCTGCGACTGTTTAATCTCCGATTCGGCTTGCGCAATATTTCGCTTCATTGCTTCCATTTCCGCAATACGACTCGCTGCCCCGGCCTGAATCATATTGATCCGGGCTGAACGCAAAAAATCTGAACTGTTCGCTAACCCGGTCCGAATCTCAATCTCCGCAGTAACATCACGCTGATCGCGATCGGCCTGCCAGAGGAAATAGCCAGCCAGAGCAGAACTTAATGCGAATAGAACTAAGATACCGCCAAGAATGCAGGCAAATAACGGAACCAGCCTGATGTGATGCAAAAAACCTAATCGCTGTGAGGGAGTTGTATTCATTACCGTTGTCTCTCGTCCAGGTTTACTCCTGATAGAAAGTCATCGGCACTTGACGGTAATTACTTATGACCAGAAACCTCTTTGCGTCACATTTTTACAACAATTATTGCAGAGAAAATTAATGCTATTGGAATGAAGAGAGTAACGAATGGCTAAACCGGCTAACCCGAATGACGAAAAATTCTGGAAAACAGCACGCAATTTCGTCAGGTGATTATTTTCGTCCCTAAGGAAACCACATAGGATGCTCACGGGTGCCTGAGACTTTCTGTTTTCAGGCTAACCGGGAATCAGAAAGACGAAGGCCCCGACCGATATTTCTATCAACCGAGGCCAACGAATGAACCTAGCAATTCAGATCTTAGCCTCTTACCCGCCATCCGGCAAAGAGAAAGGCTATGAAGCACAACCCTCTGGTGGTGTGTCTGCTCATTATCTGCATTACGATTCTGACATTCACACTCCTGACCCGACAAACGCTCTACGAACTGCGGTTCCGGGACGGTGATAAGGAGGTTGCTGCGCTCATGGCCTGCACGTCCAGGTAAGGGCAAGCGCGGGGATTTTCCCCGCGCATCTGACTAGCAGATTCATTTTCTCATGGCACCCCTTTTACACTTCAGTTAGTGCATGTTTTTTTCGATGCACTAATAGAACCATCATTACAGACAAATTTGCCGCCTGCCGTACAGTGTGAGATCCCCCCTTTCGAACCAGAACAGGGTTTGCGCCCGGCATCGGCATAAAAGGAAACAAGCGCTCCTATAACCAAGATAAGTGCCAGTTTTTTCATATAACCTCCATGGTTTATCGAATCTTATGTTCGATTTGAACGTTATACGCTGGTTTATTTTGATACTGTTGATGAGATCAAAGATCGTGTGAATTGATTAAAGATAAGCCAGATGGACATATGGACAAGGATTATGGTTTTATTTGTCATACAAATAAATATAATAGGCGCTTCCGATGTAGGCCCGTACTCTTCGCCTGTACCGCGGGTCGGTTTTAGTACAGGCGTTTTCTTTAAAGATCCTTCAGGAACGTTTACGCGGCATCATGCGTAGAAGTGTGTTGTCCTTCCAGAAATAGTGGTGTGCCAGTGCAGCCGCAGCGTGCAACCCGATGACAAAATATCCCAGATTCGCCAGCGTCTCATGCCACCACTTTAAGCTATCAACCCGTTCGAAATTGGCCTCTGCTGCATAAGGCATTGTCATACCAAACGCAGACCACGGGTTGCCCCGGTTATACATCATCACCAAACCAATCACTGGCAGCGCAATAAACAGGAGATAGATCACCAAATGTCCCAAATGCGCCAGTCCCGTCATCATCGGTTTTGGTTTAGGTACAATCGGCGGAGTTGGGTATTTAAGCCTTAACAAAAGACGAACAACCATCAGCACGAGAATTGAGATGCCACAGGAAACATGAATCATGTTGATAAGCGGCCTATCGCCACGTGGGAAAAAACCACGAAACTCCATTGCGCAATACGCTGCGATAACCAGCAAAAAGACCAGCCAGTGAATGCCGATTTGTAACCTTGAATATTTACTTTCCATAACATTTCCTGCTTTAACATAATTTTCCGTTAACATAACGAGCTTTTCTTAAAATTTCATTAAATATTGTTCACCCGTTTTCAGTACGTTACGTTTCACGGCAAGAATGTAGATTGCCCATCCCGCCATCCTGGTCTAAGCCTGGAAAGGATCAATTTTCATCCGAACGTTCCTGACAGGAGAAGACCATGAGTAAAGTTGGTATTAACGGTTTTGGTCGTATCGGTCGACTGGTGTTGCGTCGATTACTTGAAGTCAAAAGCAACATAGACATTGTTGCTATTAATGATCTCACTTCCCCAAAAATTCTCGCCTACCTGTTGAAACATGATTCAAACCACGGACCGTTCCCCTGGAGCGTTGATTTTACGGAAGATTCACTTATCGTTGATGGAAAAAGTATCGCGGTTTACGCCGAAAAAGAGGCTAAAAATATTCCATGGAAAGCGAAAGGCGCAGAAATCATTGTCGAATGTACTGGCTTTTATACCTCCGCCGAGAAATCGCAGGCGCACCTTGATGCTGGTGCGAAGAAGGTGTTGATTTCCGCCCCTGCCGGTGAAATGAAAACCATCGTTTATAACGTCAATGACGACACACTGGATGGCAACGACACCATTGTTTCCGTGGCGTCATGCACCACTAACTGTCTTGCACCGATGGCCAAAGCCTTGCACGACAGTTTCGGAATAGAAGTCGGCACGATGACGACCATTCATGCCTATACCGGCACTCAGTCACTGGTGGATGGTCCGCGAGGTAAAGATCTACGCGCTTCACGTGCAGCGGCAGAAAATATCATTCCCCACACTACAGGTGCGGCAAAAGCCATTGGTCTGGTGATCCCGGAACTGAGCGGCAAACTGAAAAGTCATGCGCAACGCGTGCCGGTGAAAACAGGTTCGGTCACTGAGCTGGTGTCCATTCTCGGAAAAAAAGTGACTGCCGAAGAGGTGAATAACGCACTTAAACAAGCAACCACCAATAACGAGTCATTTGGTTATACCGATGAAGAAATAGTCTCTTCCGATATCATTGGCAGCCATTTCGGTTCGGTGTTTGATGCCACGCAAACGGAAATTACCGCCGTGGGCGATTTACAACTGGTGAAAACGGTCGCCTGGTACGATAACGAATATGGCTTCGTCACACAGCTCATTCGCACCCTCGAAAAATTCGCTAAACTCTGACGCACACAGGCGGAGGAAAAACCTCCGCCTCTTCCACTCATTAAGACTGTAAATAAACCACCTGGGTCTGCAGATATTCATGCAGGCCATGTTTACCATCTGCGCCGCCAATACCAGATTTACGCCATCCGGCGTGGAAGCCTTGCATAGCTTCGAAGTTTTCACGGTTGATGTAAGTTTCACCAAACTTCAGCCCGTTAATGGCTTTCATCGCGACGTTCAGATTTTGGGTATAGATTGATGAGGTCAGGCCGTAATCACTATCATTCGCCATTGAGATAGCCTCTTCCAGCGTATCAAATGCGACCACCGGCAGAACCGGGCCAAAGGTTTCCTCATGCATAATCGACATTTCCTGGCGAACATCCAGCAGCAATGTCGGCGGATAATAATATCCTTTCCCCTCTACCGCTTTGCCACCCAACGCCACTCTCGCCCCTTCTTCTACTGCGCGCGCCACTTTTTGCTCGACCCTTTCCAGCGCCGCGGCGTTAATCAACGGCCCCATCGCAATGTCGTTGCGTTCAGCGGGGTTACCAAATTGAACCGCCTGCAACGCTTCACCCAGCCGATTGACAAACTGATCATAAATGCCTTTCTGTACATAAACACGTTCTGCACAGTTACACACTTGCCCACTATTAATAACGCGTGAATCAACGATGGCTTTGACTGCCAGTTCAAGATCGGCATCGTCCATTACGATAGCCGGTGCTTTACCCCCCAATTCCAGGCACACTTTGGTGATGTTTTTCGCCGCAGTCGCCATAATCTTTTCACCTGCAGAGACGCTGCCTGTCATACTGACCATTGCGACCTTTGGGTTACCCGCCAGTTCTTGCCCAACGGTTTCACCACGCCCCAGAACAAGGTTAAACACGCCGCGCGGAAGGCCTATTTCATCGACAATTTTGGCGAATGCAATCGCATTGTTTGGCGTAAATTCACTGGGTTTAATGACGATGGTATTACCGGTCAAAAGAGCGGGGGCCATTTTGCGGGCAATGAGGAAGAACGGGAAGTTCCACGGCAGAATGCCGGTAGTCACGCCAAGCGCACGTTTAAACAGAAGAATATTTTCTCCTGGACGATCGCTTTGAATAATCTCGCCTTCATAACGCCGTGCCCACTCCGCCATGTAATCGATATAGTCCGCAGTAAAAGCCACTTCGACTTCAGCCAGCTGCTGGATCTTGCCCCCTTCTTCAACAATCAGCGCACTGATTTCGCTGGCGCGTTTGCGGATCCCGGCGGAGATTTTGCGCAACCAACTGGCGCGTTCAATAGCAGGCAACGCTTCCCATTCTGGTTGTGCACGTTCTGCTGCATCGATTGCCTTACGGGCATCCTCGGCCTGACCATCGGGAATGCGGGAAATGACAGCCTCTGTAGCAGGGTTTACCACATCAATCCATGCGTCTCCACGCCAGGTAACAAACTGTCCATCAATATACATAGGATGTTGAACGGGTACTGACATGAGCGACTCCTGTGATTTATATGTTTGTTTTTGGTAAATACATTGTTAATTAACATCAATCATCAGAGAGACGGCATCATGAAAGGACAATTCTGTGAAGGGCTTCATAAAAACAAGTGTAAAAGGAATAAGAGGCAGAAATAAAAGGCAGGAGTTATGCCCGTTTGCAAACAAGTGGTTCACAAACGGGCAATTTTTAACGTAACGAGCGACTTTCCATCGCCTCGATGAGCACCGCATCGTGTTTCAGCGTTTGCCATGCCTGAATGACTTCTGCCGGAAAATCAACGTGAACGATAAAATCTCGCCCGCGGGGGCCGTAGCCATCGCTATCATCGCGTAAACGCGGCAGCTCGCCAGTGAGTAGCGATAGATAACGCTCAACCGGCCATAATCCTTGCAACGGATTAACAAAGATTACACTGTCTGCGTTATTTCCTAACTGAGGAACGAATCCGGGATAACTCAACCAGCGTGGTGCATCGGGATTGTCCCCGGTCATACGGCGGAACGTCGCCATCGTGCGCCGCTGCATGGTGGGGTCCTGTACAACGATAGCTGTGTGAACTCGTTCTACGGCCTGATTCAATAGCGCGATGCTAAAGCGTGCGTTTTCACCGCAGTTTGTTGACTGGTCTTCAATCCAGATTTTTTCATGCGGAATGTGCCAGAACTGATGAGCGATATCCGCCAGAATGGTAGCTTCTGCTCTGCCGGTGGCGCGGATAGTGTTGTAGTGCGGATGCTGTGCGATGGCGTTATACAAAAAAGTTGTCGAGTGACCGATACCACCACTAATCAGTAAAGGAATTTGCTGATCGCGAGCAATCTTACATGCCGCGTCGATAGTCGGCATAACCGCATTGCCTGCAAGGATCACGCAATCGGCCTGATACGGCACCTCACCGGAGAAATCATCCTGCGCCAGCCACTGTCCGATAACATTTATGGCATCTATGGTTGCCGGCGAAAGCGTCGGAAACGGGGTAATGTTCATGGTTCCTCCTTATCGTTCCCTTAAGAATACTGCGTGAGATAATAGTGAGAAGCGGAGCACTCTGAAAGGAGGAAGTCGTATTCCCTTAACCGCCACTCCGCAAGCCTGACATATCTTTTAAGGAAATGCTGTAGATAAACATTATTCATCTTGCAGCAGAGAATTGTATTTTTCTGAATTCCTGAATTTTTTCGCTTACCGTTTTAGAATTAATAAAAAACCCGGCGCTAAATGCTTACCGGGTTTTAGATTTATCAGGCAAATAGCAGGGTTAACCGCTAATCTGCTCCATCGCCTGCAAAATACGCTTATCCGAAATCGGATAAGGCGTACCAAGTTGTTGAGCGAAGTAGCTGACGCGCAGCTCTTCTATCATCCAGCGGATCTCTTTCACGTCTTCATCCTCACGACGTGCAGGCGGCAGTTTGTTGATCCATTGCTGCCACGCCTGCTGGACGTTTTCGACTTTCAGCATCTGAGCACGGTCACGATGCGGATCAACCGCCAGTTTTTCCAGTCGTTTTTCAATCGCCTGCAAATAACGCAGCGTGTCGCCCAACCGTTTGAAGCCGTTACCAGTCACAAAACCGCGATACACCAGCCCGCCCATCTGCGCTTTAATGTCAGAAAGCCCCAGCGCCATGGTCATATCCACCCGCCCTTTCAGACGTTTGTTGATATTGAACACTGCCGTAAGAATTTGCTCGACCTGCTTCGCAATATCCACCACCGTGTCGTTCAGTTCGGCACGCACTTTCTCATGCAGCGCAGCAAAGCCTTCTTCCGTCCAGACCGGGCCACCATTGGCGTCGATCAGTTGATCCACCCCGCAGGAGATACAGTCGTCGATCAGCTCCAGCACTTTGCCATACGGGTTAAAGTACAGCCCCAGCTTGGCTTTGTTCGGTAACTTTTCATGCAAATACTTGATCGGCGATGGAATATTCAGCAGCAGTAGACGGCGAAGACCGTTCCACATTGCCTGCTTTTGTTCCAGCGGATTATCAAACAGTTTGATCGCCACGCTGTCGCGTTCATCCACCAGCGCCGGCCACGCCTTCACTTTGTAGTTACCACGCTTCTGTTCGTAGCTTTCCGGCAGCTGACCAAAACTCCAGATATGTAAGCCGCTCTGCTCGATACCGTCATCCGCCACCGCAGACAGCGTTTCCTGCACTTTGCCTTTCAGCGCATCTTTCAGATCTTGTAGAGAGCGCCCTTCTTTTAGCTTCTTGTTTTTGTCATCCACCACGCGGAAGGTGATTTTCAGGTGATCGGGCACCTGATCCCAGTGCCAGTCTTCGCGGTCAACGGTAACACCGGTCATCCGCCGTAACTCGCGCTCAAGACTGTCGAGCAACGGTAACTCCAGCGGTTTGACGCGGCCTAAAAACGCTTCGGCATAGTTTGGCGCAGGTACAAAATTACGGCGTACCGGTTTCGGCAACGATTTAATCAGAGCAATCACCAGTTCGCGGCGCAGGCCGGGGATTTGCCATTCAAACCCGCTCTCTTCTACCTGATTAAGCAGCGGCAGCGGGATATGCACAGTCACACCGTCAGCATCCGCGCCGGGCTCAAACTGATAGCTCAAACGCAGCTTGAGATTGCTCTGATGCCAGAAGTTCGGATAATCCAGCTTGCTGATTTTTTCCGCCCCTTCTTTGATCAACATGCTCTTTTCAAAGTTGAGCAAATCAGGCGTTTCGCGGCTGACTTTTTTCCACCAGCTGTCGAAGTGACGAGCGGAGATTACATCGTGGCTGATGCGCTGGTCGTAGAACTCAAACAACGTTTCGTCATCAACCAGAATATCGCGGCGACGTGATTTGTGTTCCAGCTCTTCCACTTCGGCCCGCAGTTTCAGGTTTTCACGGAAGAATGCGTGACGCGTCTGCCAGTCACCTTCCACCAGAGCGTGGCGAATAAAGAGTTCACGACATAACGCCGGATCGATCTGGCTGTAGTTGACCTTGCGCGCAGCAACAATCGGCAAACCATAAACAGTGACTTTTTCCGTTGCCATCACCGCGCCCTGCGCCCGTTCCCAGTGCGGTTCGCTGTAGGTGCGTTTAATCAAATGCTGAGCAACGGGTTCTACCCATTCCGGGTCGATACGCGCAGCAATGCGCCCCCACAGGCGGCTGGTTTCTACCAGTTCCGCCACCATTACCCATTTCGGCGGCTTTTTAAATAAGCCGGAACCGGGGAAAATGGAGAAACGCGCGTTACGTGCGCCGGTATATTCTTGTTTATCGGCATCTTTCATGCCGATATGGGAAAGTAAACCCGTCAGCAACGCAATGTGAATTTCACGATACTCCGCCGGTTCGCTGTTAACCGGAATGCCAAGTTCTTTCACCACCTGGCGCAACTGGGTGTAGATATCCTGCCATTCGCGCACGCGCAGATAGTTGAGATAATCGGTACGACACAGGCGACGGAAGGCGTTGGAAGAAAGCGCCTTTTGCTGCTCGCCAAGATAATTCCACAGATTTACAAACGCGAGGAAGTCGGATTCTTTGTCGTGGAAGCGACGATGTTTTTCGTCCGATGCCTGCTGTTTATCCATCGGACGCTCGCGCGGATCCTGAATGGAGAGCGCGGACGTGATAATCATCGCCTCACGCACGCAGCCATGTTTTTGCGCTTCCAGCACCATACGCGCCAGACGTGGGTCGACAGGCAACTGCGAGAGCTGGCGACCGAGCGGCGTCAGTTTATAGGCGCTGGCCTGTTCATCCGTGGTGATCGCGCCCAGTTCTTCGAGCAGACGCACGCCATCCTGGATATTGCGTTTATCCGGTGCTTCAACAAACGGGAACGCAGCGATATCGCCCAGCCCCAGCGCAGTCATCTGCAAAATAACCGAGGCCAGGTTGGTACGCAGAATCTCCGGATCGGTAAATTCCGGGCGCGAAAGGAAATCGTCTTCGGAATAGAGACGAATACAGATCCCTTCGGACACACGACCACAGCGGCCTTTACGCTGATTGGCAGACGCCTGCGAAATGGGTTCAATCGGCAAACGCTGCACTTTGGTGCGATAGCTGTAGCGGCTGATACGCGCTGTACCGGGGTCGATAACGTATTTAATACCCGGTACGGTCAGCGAGGTTTCCGCGACGTTGGTCGCCAGCACAATGCGCCGTCCACTGTGCGACTGGAACACGCGGTTCTGTTCGCTGTTCGAAAGCCGCGCATAAAGCGGCAAGATTTCGGTATGCCGCAGATTTAGCTTGTTCAGCGCATCGGCGGTATCGCGAATTTCCCGCTCACCGCTCATAAAGATCAGAATGTCGCCAGGGCTTTCCTGGCTCAGTTCGTCTACGGCGTCAAAAATCGCCTGCAACTGATCGCGCTCGGTGTCATCAGCTTCTTCAACGATCGGGCGATAGCGCACTTCCACCGGATAGGTCCGACCGGAGACTTCGATAATCGGCGCATTATTAAAGTGGCGCGAAAAGCGTTCCGGGTCGATAGTCGCGGAAGTAATAATGATTTTTAGGTCAGGACGCCGCGGCAGCAACTCTTTCAAATAGCCGAGCAGAAAATCGATATTCAGGCTGCGTTCGTGCGCTTCGTCAATAATGATGGTGTCGTACTGCATCAGCAGGCGGTCTTGCTGGATCTCTGCCAGCAGGATACCGTCGGTCATCAGCTTGACCATCGTGTTATCACTTACGTGATCGCTGAAACGCACTTTGTAACCGATGCAACCGCCCGGCTCCGTTTTCAGCTCTTCCGCAATACGGTTAGCCACCGTTCGTGCCGCCAGGCGACGCGGTTGGGTATGACCGATCAGCCCTTTAATACCGCGCCCCAGCTCCATACAGATTTTCGGTAGCTGAGTCGTTTTACCGGAACCGGTTTCCCCTGCTACGATCACCACCTGATGATCGCGGATCGCTTCCAGAATGTCCTGTTTCTTCTGGCTAACAGGCAGATTTTGCGGATAAGTGATTGAGGGGCGCGCCGCTTCGCGGAGAGCGACCTGCGTCGCAGCCTGTTCAATTTCTTTCGCCATCGTCTGGAAAATGGCCTGTTGCGCATCAGGATTTTTTACTTTCTTTACGCCATGCAGGCGGCGCGAAAAGCGCTGTTTGTCGCGCAGCATCAGTGCATCCAGCCGCTGCTGTAACACCTGAAGCGTCAACCTAGATTGTTCAGTCATAAAGCTCTTGGGCAGCATTCTGCCTGTTTAAAATCGTTTTAAATGATAGGTATAGAGTACCACATTGGGGCTTTTTTTGTGTTGTTCAATAATTTCGAACAAAGGGTTCGATATATTGCGCTATCCCTGCGACATATTTGTGAATAAAGTGTCAACAAGCAACGGGGCACGCCCCTTCAAACACATAAAAGGAAACACCCATGAGCAAGGTATTAGTTCTTAAATCCAGTATTCTGGCAGGGTACTCTCAGTCTGGTCAGTTGACTGACTATTTTATTGAACAATGGCGCGAAAAACACATCGCAGATGAAATTACTGTCCGCGATCTGGCGGCCAACCCTGTTCCGGTGCTGGATGGCGAGCTGGTGGGCGCGATGCGTCCGGGCGATGCGCCTTTAAC
>OKOL01000297.1_pt1 | contig 14230 bp, 10 predicted proteins | sample 1611091 | NCBI WGS metagenome assembly OKOL01 (sample SAMN04436710, study PRJEB24849) | human gut metagenome | biome: human gut; feature: NICU; material: stool | host: Homo sapiens | place: USA: Saint Louis, MO | collected 2010-09-26
GTATCCCAACCGTTACCGCGTAATCAAAGAAGTGGTGAAAGCCGCACGCGGCAACCGTAAAGAGATGATCCAAAAAATCCTCTCTGAAATCGAAGGGCGTTTGCAGGAAGCGGGAATACCGTGCCGCGTCAGTGGTCGCGAGAAGCATCTTTATTCGATCTACTGCAAAATGGTGCTCAAAGAGCAGCGTTTTCACTCAATCATGGACATCTACGCTTTCCGCGTGATCGTCAATGATTCCGACACCTGTTATCGCGTGCTCGGGCAAATGCATAGCCTGTACAAGCCGCGTCCGGGTCGCGTGAAAGACTACATCGCCATTCCAAAAGCGAACGGCTATCAGTCTTTGCACACCTCGATGATTGGCCCGCACGGCGTGCCGGTTGAGGTCCAAATCCGTACCGAAGATATGGATCAGATGGCGGAGATGGGTGTTGCCGCGCACTGGGCTTATAAAGAGCACGGCGAAACCAGTACTACCGCACAAATCCGCGCCCAGCGCTGGATGCAAAGCCTGCTGGAGCTGCAACAGAGCGCCGGTAGTTCGTTTGAATTTATCGAGAGCGTTAAATCCGATCTCTTCCCCGATGAGATTTACGTTTTCACACCGGAAGGGCGCATTGTAGAGCTGCCTGCCGGTGCAACGCCCGTCGACTTCGCTTATGCGGTGCATACCGATATCGGCCATGCCTGCGTGGGCGCACGCGTCGACCGCCAGCCTTACCCGCTGTCGCAGCCGCTTACCAGCGGTCAAACCGTTGAAATTATTACCGCACCGGGCGCTCGCCCGAATGCCGCGTGGCTGAACTTTGTCGTTAGCTCGAAAGCGCGCGCCAAAATTCGTCAGTTGCTGAAAAACCTCAAGCGTGATGATTCTGTAAGCCTGGGACGTCGTCTGCTCAACCATGCGTTGGGTGGTAGCCGTAAGCTCAATGAAATCCCGCAGGAAAATATTCAGCGCGAGCTGGACCGCATGAAGCTGGCAACGCTTGACGATCTGCTGGCTGAAATCGGCCTTGGTAACGCAATGAGCGTGGTGGTCGCGAAAAATCTGCAACATGGGGACGCCTCCATTCCACCGGCAACCCAAAGTCACGGACATCTGCCCATTAAAGGTGCCGATGGCGTGCTGATCACCTTTGCGAAATGCTGCCGCCCTATTCCTGGCGACCCGATTATCGCCCACGTCAGCCCCGGTAAAGGTCTGGTGATCCACCATGAATCCTGCCGTAACATCCGTGGCTACCAGAAAGAGCCAGAGAAGTTTATGGCTGTGGAATGGGATAAAGAGACGGCGCAGGAGTTCATCACCGAAATCAAAGTGGAGATGTTCAATCATCAGGGCGCGCTGGCAAACCTGACAGCGGCAATTAACACCACGACCTCGAATATTCAAAGTTTGAATACGGAAGAGAAAGATGGTCGCGTCTACAGCGCCTTTATTCGTCTGACCGCCCGTGACCGTGTGCATCTGGCGAATATCATGCGCAAAATCCGCGTGATGCCAGACGTGATTAAAGTCACCCGAAACCGAAATTAATGTTTTATGAACCCAACACGTTATGCACGTATCTGCGAAATGCTCGCCAGGCGGCAGCCTGATCTGACCGTCTGCATGGAGCAGGTCCACAAACCTCATAACGTTTCTGCGATTATTCGTACCGCAGATGCCGTTGGTGTACATGAAGTTCATGCTGTCTGGCCTGGTAGCCGGATGCGCACCATGGCTTCGGCAGCTGCGGGTAGTAACAGCTGGGTACAGGTGAAAACGCACCGCACCATTGGCGATGCCGTCGCTCATCTGAAAGGCCAGGGCATGCAGATTCTGGCAACCCATCTTTCTGATAACGCTGTCGATTTCCGCGAAATTGATTACACTCGCCCGACCTGTATTTTGATGGGACAGGAGAAAACAGGCATCACGCAGGAAGCGTTGGCCCTGGCGGATCGGGACATCATCATTCCGATGATTGGCATGGTGCAATCGCTGAATGTTTCCGTTGCCTCAGCCCTCATTCTTTACGAAGCCCAGCGCCAGCGGCAAAATGCGGGCATGTACCTGCGTGAAAACAGCATGTTGCCGGAAGCAGAGCAACAACGCCTGTTGTTTGAAGGCGGCTATCCGGTGCTGGCGAAAGTCGCAAAACGCAAAGGCCTGCCTTACCCCCACGTCAATCAGCAGGGCGAAATTGAAGCCGATGCCGACTGGTGGGCCACTATGCAAGCTGCAGGGTAAGTACCATGAAAGGTCGCCTGTTAGATGCTGTCCCGCTCAGTTCCCTAACGGGCGTTGGCGCAGCGCTTAGTAACAAGCTGGCGAAAATCAACCTGCATACCGTGCAGGATCTACTCTTACACCTTCCCCTGCGCTACGAAGATCGCACCCATCTCTACCCCATCGGAGAACTACTACCGGGCGTTTATGCCACGGTGGAAGGCGAAGTGCTGAACTGCAATATCTCCTTCGGCGGTCGGCGGATGATGACCTGCCAGATCAGCGACGGTTCCGGCATTCTCACCATGCGCTTTTTCAACTTCAACGCGGCAATGAAAAATAGCCTGGCGACGGGCCGCCGCGTGCTGGCCTATGGAGAAGCAAAGCGCGGTAAATATGGCGCGGAGATGATCCACCCGGAATACCGCGTGCAGGGCGATCTCAGTACGCCAGAGTTGCAGGAAACGCTTACGCCGGTTTATCCAACAACCGAAGGCGTAAAGCAGGCCACGCTGCGTAAATTAACCGACCAGGCGCTTGATCTGCTCGACACCTGCGCCATTGAAGAACTCCTGCCGCCGGAACTGTCACAAGGAATGATGACGCTACCGGAAGCGTTGCGCACTTTGCACCGCCCGCCGCCGACGCTACAGCTTAGCGATCTGGACACCGGCCAGCATCCGGCACAACGCCGTCTGATTCTGGAAGAACTGCTGGCGCACAACCTCAGCATGTTAGCCTTACGTGCCGGAGCACAGCGTTTTCATGCCCAGCCGCTGAGCGCCAATGACGCGCTGAAAAATAAACTCCTCGCCGCCTTACCGTTCAAGCCAACGGGCGCACAGGCACGCGTGGTGGCGGAGATCGAGCGCGATATGGCGCTGGATGCGCCGATGATGCGCCTGGTGCAGGGCGATGTAGGTTCCGGTAAAACGCTGGTCGCCGCCCTCGCCGCGTTGCGTGCGATTGCGCACGGCAAACAGGTGGCATTGATGGCACCAACCGAATTACTCGCCGAGCAGCACGCCAATAACTTCCGTAACTGGTTTGCTCCGCTCGGTATCGAAGTGGGCTGGCTCGCCGGTAAACAGAAAGGTAAAGCACGACTGGCTCAGCAAGAAGCCATCGCCAGCGGTCAGGTGCAGATGATTGTTGGTACGCACGCCATTTTCCAGGAACAGGTGCAGTTTAACGGCCTGGCGCTGGTGATTATCGACGAACAGCATCGTTTTGGCGTGCATCAGCGTCTGGCGTTATGGGAGAAAGGCCAGCAGCAGGGCTTCCATCCGCATCAGTTGATCATGACCGCCACGCCCATCCCCCGCACGCTGGCGATGACTGCGTATGCTGATCTCGATACCTCGGTGATAGATGAGCTGCCGCCAGGCCGCACGCCAGTGACTACGGTCGCTATTCCTGATACCCGCCGTACCGACATTATTGACCGCGTGCGCCACGCCTGCATAACTGAAGGTCGTCAGGCATACTGGGTTTGTACGTTGATTGAAGAGTCGGAATTGCTGGAAGCGCAGGCGGCGGAAGCAACCTGGGAAGAGTTGAAACTGGCGTTGCCGGAACTGAACGTCGGCCTGGTACACGGGCGGATGAAACCTGCCGATAAACAGGCGGTGATGGCGTCGTTTAAACAAGGTGAACTACACCTGCTGGTTGCCACTACCGTTATTGAAGTCGGTGTTGATGTGCCTAACGCCAGTCTGATGATTATCGAAAACCCTGAGCGCCTGGGTCTGGCGCAGTTACACCAGCTTCGCGGGCGTGTAGGTCGTGGTGCGGTGGCTTCTCACTGCGTGCTGCTCTACAAAACGCCGCTCTCCAAAACCGCGCAAATTCGGCTGCAAGTGCTGCGCGACAGCAACGACGGTTTTGTGATTGCACAGAAAGACTTAGAGATTCGCGGACCGGGTGAACTGTTAGGTACGCGTCAGACGGGTAATGCTGAATTTAAAGTGGCGGATTTACTGCGCGATCAGGCGATGATCCCGGAAGTTCAGCGCCTGGCGCGACATATTCACGAACGTTACCCACAACAGGCAAAAGCCCTGATAGAACGCTGGATGCCGGAGACGGAACGTTACTCGAATGCGTAAAAGGCGGCGGTGAGAAGACCGCCGCTTCATCGGTTAACCGGCAAAAATCGGCAACATCAAATACAGCTTAATCACCAGCGCATTGACGATATCGATAAAGAACGCACCGACCATCGGCACTACCAGGAACGCCATGTGCGACGGGCCAAAGCGTTCAGTGATCGCCTGCATGTTGGCGATTGCTGTTGGCGTTGCGCCGAGGCCAAAACCACAGTGACCCGCAGCCAGCACCGCCGCATCGTAGTTTTTGCCCATCATGCGCCAGGTAACGAAGATGGCATACAACGCCATGAAGATGGTCTGTACCACCAGAATCGCCAGCATCGGCAACGCCAGCGAAGCCAGCTCCCACAGTTTCAGCCCCATCAGCGCCATCGCCAGGAACAACGACAGGCTTACGTTACCCAGCACGGATACCGCTCGCTCAAAGACGCGGTAAAAGCCCATCATTGACAGACCGTTGCTCAGAATCACGCCAACAAATAGTACACAGACGAAGGTCGGTAGTTCAAAAGCAGTACCAGCCAAAAGTTGCGCAACAATTTTCCCCACCGTCAGGCAGATAGCAATCAGCGCGATAGTTTCAATCAACACCAGCGAGGTGATCATGCGGCCCACATCCGGCTTTTCGAACGCGGTCGGAACTTCCTGGTCATCCGGAATACCGTTCGGTGTGGTGGAGTGTTTCACCAGATAGCGCGCCACCGGACCGCCAATCAAGCCGCCCAGCACCAAACCGAACGTTGCACAGGCCATCGCCACTTCTGTCGCGTTGGTGAAGCCATAACGTTCAATGAACAATTTACTCCATGCAGCACCCGTACCGTGGCCGCCGGAAAGCGTAATAGAACCGGCCAACAGCCCCATCAGCGGATCAAGCCCTAACAGGCTAGCCATACCAATGCCAATGGCATTTTGCATCACCAACAGACCAACAACCACAATCAAGAAGATGCCAACCACACGCCCACCGGCACGCAAACTGGCAAGGTTGGCGTTCAGGCCAATGGTGGCGAAGAAAGCCAGCATCAACGGATCGCGCAGGGACATATCAAAGTTGACTTCCCAGCCCATGCTTTTTTTCAGTATCAGCAGCGCCAGCGCCACTAATAAACCACCCGCAACAGGTTCCGGTATGGTGTATTTCTTCAAAAAGGAGACGGAATGGACCAACTTGCGCCCGAGCAGCAACGTCAGCGTTGCGGCAACAAGCGTTGCTAAAGTATCGAGATGAAACATAGTTACTCCTTTGTGTCCGCATCACTCTTTCATACTCGTCATACTTCATCGCGCATTTGCAGTAAGGCGAAATATGACGAGTATCGAGTCATGCTTTCCTGGTTCGAATTCTTAGCTGAAAATAGAAAAATGGCATGGATTTTAAGCAGAAAACAACTAAAAGTTATATAAAAAAGTACATTTATCTCATTTAAATATTTAGATGAGGATGTGGCAAACGTTTGCTTTTCTCTTTCGGTCAGCTAAAATGCCCGCTTTGCTACCACGGGATTGTTTTCGATGTCTGTTTCCACCCTCGAGTCAGAAAATGCGCAACCGGTTGCGCAGACTCAAAACAGCGAACTGATTTACCGTCTTGAAGATCGTCCGCCGCTTCCTCAAACCCTGTTTGCCGCCTGTCAGCATTTGCTGGCGATGTTCGTTGCGGTGATCACGCCAGCGCTATTAATCTGCCAGGCGCTGGGTTTACCGGCACAAGACACGCAACACATTATTAGTATGTCGCTGTTTGCCTCCGGTGTGGCATCGATTATTCAAATTAAGGCCTGGGGTCCGGTTGGCTCCGGGTTGTTGTCTATTCAGGGCACCAGCTTCAACTTTGTTGCTCCGCTGATTATGGGCGGCACAGCGCTGAAGACCGGTGGTGCTGATGTTCCTACCATGATGGCGGCTTTGTTCGGCACGTTGATGCTGGCAAGTTGTACCGAGATGGTGATCTCCCGCGTTCTGCATCTGGCGCGCCGCATTATTACGCCGCTGGTTTCTGGCGTTGTGGTGATGATTATCGGCCTGTCGCTAATTCAGGTTGGACTGACCTCCATTGGCGGCGGTTACGCAGCCATGAGCGATAACACCTTCGGCGCACCGAAAAATCTGCTGCTGGCAGGCGTGGTCTTAGCCTTAATTATCCTGCTTAACCGTCAGCGTAACCCATATTTGCGCGTGGCCTCACTGGTGATTGCGATGGCGGCCGGATATGCGCTGGCGTGGTTTATGGGCATGTTGCCAGAAAGCAACGAACCGATGACGCAAGAACTGATTATGGTGCCAACGCCGCTCTATTACGGTCTTGGCATTGAATGGAGTCTGCTGCTGCCGCTGATGCTGGTCTTTATGATCACTTCGCTGGAAACCATTGGCGATATCACGGCGACCTCCGACGTTTCCGAACAGCCGGTTTCCGGTCCGCTGTACATGAAACGTCTGAAAGGCGGCGTGCTGGCAAACGGCCTGAACTCATTTGTCTCGGCGGTATTTAATACCTTCCCGAACTCCTGCTTCGGGCAGAACAACGGGGTGATCCAGTTAACCGGTGTTGCCAGCCGCTATGTCGGTTTTGTCGTCGCGCTGATGTTGATCGTGCTGGGTCTGTTCCCGGCAGTGAGCGGTTTTGTACAACACATTCCAGAACCGGTTCTGGGCGGCGCAACGCTTGTAATGTTTGGCACCATCGCCGCCTCCGGTGTGCGTATCGTTTCTCGTGAGCCGCTGAACCGCCGGGCGATTCTGATTATCGCGCTGTCGCTGGCGGTCGGTCTGGGCGTGTCTCAGCAGCCGCTGATTTTGCAGTTTGCCCCTGAATGGCTGAAAAACCTGCTCTCCTCCGGGATTGCCGCGGGCGGTATTACTGCCATCGTGCTGAATCTGATTTTCCCACCAGAAAAACAGTAATTCACTGGCGGCGGTAAGATAATTACCGCCGCAGTCTCACCTCTTTCACCATTCCCGCCTTGAGGATTGCGCGTAAATCGTGCATAACTCCCTTATGTGCATTTCACGGGATGGAAGACCATGAAATTTATTGGGAAGCTGCTTCTCTACATTCTCATCGCTCTGTTAGTGGTGATCGCTGGCCTCTATTTTCTGCTGCAAACTCGCTGGGGAGCAGAACATATCAGCGCATGGTTTTCCGAGAATAGCGACTATCATCTGGCCTTCGGGGCGATGGATCACCGTTTTTCCGCGCCATCTCATATCGTGCTGGAGAACGTCACGTTTGGTCGTGATGGCCAGCCCGCGACCCTGGTGGCAAAAAGTGTCGACATTGCGCTAAGCAGCCGGCAACTGACCGAACCACGCCATGTCGATACCATCCTGCTGGAAAACGGGACGCTGAATCTCACCGACCAGACCGCGCCGCTACCGTTCAAAGCCGATCGTCTGCAACTGCGTAATATGGCGTTTAATAGCCCGAATAGCGAATGGAAACTGAGCGCGCAGCGGGTAAATGGCGGCGTGGTTCCGTGGTCACCAGAAGCCGGTAAAGTGCTGGGTACGAAGGCGCAGATTCAGTTTAGTGCCGGATCGCTTTCGCTCAATGATGTTCCTGCCACCAATGTACTGATTGAAGGCAGTATTGATAACGATCGCGTTACGCTGACTAACCTGGGTGCCGACATCGCCCGCGGGACATTAACCGGAAACGCGCAGCGTAACGCTGACGGCAGCTGGCAAGTGGAAAATCTGCGCATGGCGGATATCCGTCTACAAAGCGAAAAATCGCTAACCGACTTCTTTGCACCATTACGCTCTGTCCCGTCGTTGCAGATTGGTCGCCTGGAAGTCATCGACGCTCGTTTGCAAGGTCCGGACTGGGCGGTGACCGACCTCGATCTCAGCTTGCGCAACATGACCTTCAGTAAAGATGACTGGCAGACACAGGAAGGCAAACTGTCGATGAACGCCAGCGAGTTTATTTATGGCTCGCTGCATTTATTTGATCCGATTATAAACGCGGAATTTTCCCCGCAGGGCGTAGCACTGCGCCAGTTCACCAGCCGCTGGGAAGGGGGCATGGTCAGAACGTCAGGGAACTGGTTGCGTGACGGGAAAATGTTGATCCTCGATGATGCGGCAATTGCCGGACTGGAATATACCTTGCCAAAAAACTGGCAACAGTTGTGGATGGAAACGACACCCGGTTGGTTAAACAGCCTGCAACTGAAGAGATTTAGCGCCAGCCGCAATCTGATCATTGATATCGACCCTGACTTCCCGTGGCAGCTCACCGCGCTCGATGGTTACGGTGCCAACCTGACGCTGGTTACCGATCATAAATGGGGCGTCTGGAGTGGTTCGGCGAATCTGAATGCCGCCGCCGCGACATTCAATCGTGTTGATGTTCGTCGCCCATCGCTGGCGCTGACCGCCAACAGCAGCACGGTGAATATCAGCGAACTGAGTGCATTTACTGAAAAAGGCATTCTGGAAGCCACCGCCAGTGTTTCACAAACGCCACAACGTCAGACCCATATCAGCCTGAATGGACGCGGTGTGCCGGTGAATATTTTGCAACAGTGGGGATGGCCTGAATTATCGTTGACTGGCGACGGCAATATTCAGCTTACCGCCAGTGGCGATATTCAGGCCAATGTCCCGCTGAAACCTACGGTTAGCGGGCAATTGCATGCCGTGAATGCCGCAAAGCAGCAAGTGACTCAAACCATGAATGCGGGCGTAGTTTCCAGTGGTGAAGTTACGTCGACGGAGCCGGTGCAGTAAAAATAAGGACGCTAGCGGATATCAGCGCTAGCGTTCCCCGTTATTAGCGCAAAATTCCATACTCACTGCACAATAACCATTTCACCGGTTCATCTTCTTCTATCGCCGGAAAACGTCCTCCCGGCTCAAGAAAATAGTTATCGTGTTGGTCATCATTTACCATCGAGATTTCCCAGCCGAGAACAAACGCTTTTTCCGCCCAGAAGCGATGATACAGACGCGGCGGCAGGCAAATGCCCTGCCCCGGCTTTAGCACCAGCGTTTCACCAGGTTTCATGGTACGCCGCTGACCATCAACACTCACGGTAATGACTCGTTGATCATCACAGAGATTGGCTTCGTTGGCCCAGGCCAACTGCATGCATAAGTCTCCACCGCCCCGATTGAGGATATCTTCCATTTTGTGGGTGTGAAAATGCCAGGGAGTCTGCTGATCTTGTTGGATCTGCAACATTTTCTCAGCATACGGTTTTGGATATGCCGCCGCCCCCAGCGCGCCGTTGCGCATCGTTAGCAGTGTTAGTCCCGTTTGGTTGAAATCACCACGACCAAAATCGGTGATATCCCAACCGAGCTGTAAGTCGACCACTTCTTGCCAGTTATCCCGTTCCCGCTGCAGCCAGTCATCCACCGTAAAATAGGCGAACTCTGGCAAACAAACGCGGAAGGTCTGCGCAATGGCATGTGCTTTATCAATAACATAATTAATTTGTGAACGTTTCATTGGCTTCTCCGTTGCGCATAGCAAGCCAGGCAGCGCCACGCATTCCGCTACTGTCGCCGTGCTGTGCTTTTACAATGGGAGTGGTGAATTGATCGGTGAAAACCAGTGGAGCAACTTCTGCGTTCAGATCGGTGATAAGCAGTTCCACATTCGAAAGCCCGCCGCCGATCACAATCACGCCAGGGTCAACAACGTTAACGATGGTTGCCAGCATGCGGGCAAGCTGTTGGCGAAAACGTGCCACCTGCTGCATGGCACAAGCATCACCACGTTGTGCCAGGGTGACAATCGCCGCAGGAGTGAGCAAGTTACCAGTCATCTGTTGATAGCGTTCACTAAAACCGCTGCCGGAAACAAACGACTCCACGCAGTTGTGTTTGCCGCAATAGCAACTGACTGATGGACCATCTTCCTGCTCCATATAGCCTGGCAACGTGATATGACCGCATTCGGCAGCATTTCCCCTGGCCCCTATAAACGGTCGTTGCTTGATGGCAATGCCACCGCCGCAGCCCGTACCAAGCGTAATACCAAATACCACGTCATAATCTTGCCCGGCACCGTCGCAAGCTTCTGATAGCGCGAAACAGTTACCATCATTGGCTATCACCACCGGTTGCCCAAGCAATTGCTGCAAATCAGCCTGTAACGCATGACCGTTAATCACCTGAATATTCGCGTTTTTAATCAGGCCAGTGAGTGGCGAGATACTGCCGGGTAAGGCGATCCCTGTCAGCATCGGTCGTTGAACGTCCCGCCTAATCTGCTCGATAAGCGCCACAACGCATGAGACAAATTGTTGATATGTCGACTTTTGCGTCGGGCAGCGGTAACGGCGAATCTCCCAGCCATGCGCATCCATGACGACGGCGGCGATTTTGGTCCCACCAATATCCAACCCCAGATAGTGCATATCTCGTTCCTTGTTGCGTAAAAGGCGGGTCACCCCGCCCTTCTGGCTTAGTACAGTGATGCTTTACCGAGCGAACCGAACAGTTTCATTTTGTGGCGAATGACTTCCCGCGCCGCGTTAATCGCATCCGGATAGATGACGTTCGGGTCCCACCAGCTCTCTTTAGCGAGAATTTCACGCACTTTCTGGAAATAGGCGTATTTCATATCGCTGGAGATATTGATTTTGCCGACGCCGAGCGTAACTGATTCAGCAATCTCCGCGTCCGGGTTTGCCGAACCACCGTGTAGCACCAGCGGAATATCAATACGTCCGGCAATGTCGCGCAAAATGTCCATTTGCAGCTTCGGCTGCATCCCTTTTGGATAGATGCCATGCGCTGTACCAATCGCCACAGCCAGAGTGTCGGCACCTGTACGAGCAATAAAATCGGCGGCCTGCGCCGGATCTGTGTAGGTCACTTGTGAAACACCACCTTCTACCGACGTTCCTGTTTGTCCGATGGTTCCCAGTTCACCCTCAACCGACACTCCAACCGCGTGAGCGAGGCGAACCACTTCTGCGGTCAGCGCCACGTTTTCTTCATACGGCAGCAGCGAACCGTCGATCATTACTGAGGTAAATCCGCAGCGAATCGCACGCAAAACATGCTCTACAGAGGCACCATGATCGAGGTGCAGTACAAACGGGACCGGACTACGCTGGGTAATTTCGCGAACGTGAGCGAAAAAGGCATCGCCCACAAAATCATGTTCGCTGGGATGGATGGCAATAATCGCCGGAGTATTTGTCGCTTCTGCTTCATCCACGACTGCGCGAAGGAAACAGTTATCCGCCACATTAAATGCGCCAATGGCAAAGCCGTGCTGGCGGGTAGGTTGCAGTAATTCTTTCATCGAAACTAACATGTTAAATCTCCAGTTTCAGCGTGTAGTCCGCCCTGCCGGTGCGTTATTGCACTGGCATAAAGGCCATGACAGAAAATGAATCAGGCTTTGCCGATAGAGCCGCTCGCCTGTAAATACGGTGTAATCGCTTCTTCGAAGGCCAGTTCCATAGCTTTCAGCGCGTCCACCAGTTCAATGGATATATCGTGACAGAGGGTATGCAGGAGCGCGGATTTCCCCCGTTCAAAAATGGCCGCCCCCACGTTGATTTTTGCTACCCCCAGCGTCGTACAGAGCTGGAGCTGATCGAACGGCGTACCGCTACCGCCATGTAATGCCAGAGGCACGCTCGAGCAGTGGAAAATCTCCGCCAGACGCTGAAAATCAATAGCAGGTACAACACCAGGCGCGTACATGCCGTGCGCCGTGCCTACCGAGACGGCCAGTAGATCAATGCCTGTCTGCGCGATAAACGGTTCCACATCAGTGGGTTGCGTCATCAGGTCTGCATTGGCGGCCTGGTCGTAACGCGGCGCATCTGCCAGATGGCCCAGTTCGCCTTCCACGCAGAGCTGCACGCTGGCGGCGAGTTCCACCACCGCCCTGGTCTGGCGCACGTTTTCCTCCAGGGGAAAAGCAGAAGCATCAATCATTAATCCGCTGAAACCAGCACGAAACGCCTGACGAATACAGTCCGGATTTTTGCCATGATCAAGCGCCAGAGCGACCGGTACTGAGGCAGATTCCGCGAGCGTTTTAACCACTGCCGCCGCGACGGGTGCAGGAAAATGCGCCAGATGCCCCTGATAGAGATTGAGAATGATCGGAGCGCGATTCTTCTCCGCCACGCGGATAGCTGCGTGAGCACTTTCCAGATTCATACAGTTGATCGCCAGTAAGGCGTAATGTTCATGCCAGGCTTTCATCACCATACTTTTCATATCGGCAAACATAGGGCCTCCGGTTATTCGAGGGTGAAAGTGATCTCTTCATCTTTCAGCTTTTGATCGCTCAGTTCGTCAAACTCTTCGTCGCGTTCCGTTACCGGTTTCTTCCAGAGTGAAAGCATCACGCCACAAATCACCGTGCCTATACCCAGCGCCAGGCAAAACAGCAGAGGATGGGTGAACAGAGGCACAACAAACATGCCGCCATGCGGAACCGGACTCTCCACGCCCCACACCATGATTAAGCCGCCCGCGACCGCCGATGCCACCACACAAGATCCCACTACTCTCAGCAGGTCACGCGCGGCGATCGGAATGACTCCTTCAGTGATCATGCAGATCCCCATCGGAAACGCGGCTTTCAGCGCCTCGCGCTCCGCACGGGTGTATTTATGGCGTGTCAGTAAGAACGAAAGTGTGATGCCAAACGGAGGGATGATTGAGCCGACAAATTTCACGGCTTCTGGTCCGTAGACGCCACTGACCAGCAAGCCATCGGAAAACAGCGACATGGTTTTGTTGACCGGACCACCGAAATCGAAGGTTGCCATCGCGCCAAGTATGGCCCCCATCAGGAAGCGCGATCCGCCCTGCATCGACTCGAGCAAATGAATCAGTGCTTCTTGTAACCAGGCGATGGGTTTACCAATCAGCGTCATCATTAACAGCCCACCGATAATGGTGCTTAATACCGGCAACACCATGATTGGCATGAGTCCTTGCATCGACTGCGGCAGGCGGATATAGCGTTTAAGTAGCAAAATGGTGTAGCCCACCAGGAAACCACCCAACATACCGCCAATAAATCCGGTATGGATTTGCCCACAGAGAAAGCCGACAATCAGACCCGGGGCAAATCCGGGACGATCGGCAATAGAATAGGCAATTGCCGCGCTAATCAGCGGCACAATCAGCCCCATTCCCCAGCCGCCAATCTGATTAAGCATCCACGGGATTGTTCCTGTTTTTTCACCAACATCTGTACCGCCAAGAACTTGCCCCAACGCAATACATATCCCGGCGGCCACAATAAGGGGTATCATCCACGAGATGCCGGTTAATAAATGTTTTTTAATTTCCTGTGAAACCGGAATTTTATTGTCTTTCATATTAAGATCCCTCCAGTATAAGGATCATTTGTTTCCCAGTGATTTTTCGACCTTTTCAAGAAATTGAACGGGCGATTTAATGACGATCTCTGTCTTTACTCGCACAATACGTTTATTGGTGAAGCGTTCTTCTCCTTTTATTTTCACATCTACAGCAAGAATCACGACGTCAGCAGCAGAGATATCTGCCGCCTGTAATTCATTTTCTGTACCAATGGTTCCCTGGGTTTCAACTTTAATGGTATGGCCCAGAGCTTTTGCTCCTTTGATTAACTTTTCACGAGCAATATAGGTATGAGCAATACCCGCCGTACAGGCGGCAACACAGACAATATTCATGACATACTCCCTGTTATTTAGCAGACATCGGATTGTGCATACTGACTAAAGAGATCAATGATTTTTTGCGGACTCGTCTCAACTAACAATTGTTCTATGATGTCATCATCCGCCAGCGCGCCCGCGACCTGGGAAAGTAAACGGATATGAGTGGTATTTTGATCTTCAAGACGTACCGCAAATAAAATAATACAGCGCACGCTACTGCCATCCAGCGTTTCCCAGGGAATATCCTGGCGGGTACGGCC
>OKOL01000305.1_pt1 | contig 14062 bp, 10 predicted proteins | sample 1611091 | NCBI WGS metagenome assembly OKOL01 (sample SAMN04436710, study PRJEB24849) | human gut metagenome | biome: human gut; feature: NICU; material: stool | host: Homo sapiens | place: USA: Saint Louis, MO | collected 2010-09-26
TAGCATTCTAATATTAGTTACACTTAGTTGCATATGTTTTCGTACAAATGGATTGCTTTCAGCAAAAGAATGACCACAATGCGGACAAATATACCGACGCTGTCTGTATTTTCCAATTAGTGGACCTCGTTGTACTTTTCCAAACTTTACAGTACGTATGCGGTAATCCTTAATATGCTTTGTGGTTTCTCCACACTTTGGGCAAATATGTGATGTTGCTGGTAATTCTATGTCAAAAATAAATATTCCGTCTAATTCATAGCTATTTGTAATATATTCTTGTTTTACATTATGTAAAAATTCAGTATAATCAGTAGTAGGCATATAAGCTCACATCCTTTCTTTAGGACTTTGACACTTTTATTGTAAAGCATGTGAGCCTTATATGCTTATTTTTTTGCAAAAAAATAATGTTGGAAGTGACACCGTAGTGGTGTCACCCCAACATTTATTATAGAGCCTAAATATATCTCTATCACAAGATAAGAAAATACTATAAAGTGCTTTCATATTAATTAGTATTAACAGGATCATAATCAGCAGGCACTGGCGCAACGATACTCACAAAGACAATATCTTCCGTTCCAGTATTTTTTGCACCATGACATTCACCCTTTTTAGATACTATAACTTGCCCCTTTGTAAAAGGCACCTCTGTATCAGGTGTTGGATAAAATACACCCTTGCCTTGCAATATAACCCATATATCATCAGAGTGATGATGATAATGCTTTGGTAAGGTTTGACCAGGTTTAATAACCCAAACTGAACCACCTGTGGAATCAGTTTGATAAAATGGAGTCCTAACAGCTTTCTCCAAACTTTCGACTTTTACAAGCTCCATGTCAAAAACACGTTGATCACTCATAATGTTCACACCTTTCATCTATTAATAACTAACGAGTGCCCGATGCATATTCACCCATATTTACATCAAGCACTGCTCTCACCGGTTGAATTAGAGAATCCTCATAATGCAATGTCCATTGAACATTTGAATCCAATTCTCCATTCTCTAGACCGCTAATAGTATCACCATCACCCACAGGATTGTCATTTTCTAAAATAAAATACAGCATATTATATGCATGAATAACTACATCATCAGGATTCATACCATGAAAGTGATACTGCACATCAGGCAAGAATAAGGTGCTCATCCCCACCGAGTCAACCATCATGTCATCTGTTCCCTGAATATTAAAATATCGCACATTAACTGCATAATCAATAAAACGAGTGACAGCCTTATCTGGATAATTTTCAATCGATTCACGACTTAAAAACTTACGAGATGGTCCAAAGACAACGGCCTTACAAGCCGGATATAATTCCAACAAAGAATCTACATACTTTACTAGCATATCAGCACGCTGTTTAGACTCTAAACCAGCGGCTAACATATCCGTAGCAAATACTCTATATTCGCACTCTGCCAACAAGTCATCCACATTGGGACAATTCCATACCTGACTACGATTAAAATCATCTAGTACAGGTTTATCAATTTTCTCACATTTGGTAATCATCAATGTTGGTGGAACCTCTGCATCATTATCCTCATAATGAACCTTATAATTCTGAGGTGCAAAACCAGCTGAATCCACACCATAACTAAAACAATCAACAGTGCCCAAGTGCTTTGTAAACACCTCAACCATATGCTCACGGTCAGGCATATCACAATGCTCCGCCATCAACAACTCAACAAAAAATATACCACCAGGACGATCTGACGTATCCGTTAAATCCTGTTTAAATACTTGGCTCATAGTCTCTCTCCTATCGTGAAAACTAAATGTAGCATAAACCTTTCACTTAATAGTATATCGAATGATTACTAGTACCACAATTATGTAATCAATATTTCATAACAACTTAAAAGATATAACTTTTATAAATATAGCCCGATGATGGTATTCGAACAATGTTCAGCCGTAGGCTGGACGCGTGAGAATATCATTATCGGGCCCCAACAAACGTAAACCATAGAATACCGCACCCGCTACAATCATGTAGGTGTGCAACTACCGATATACTAGAGTTCGTGGTGCGGAACCGTGACAAACTGTTGTGCTGTACCGCTGGAGGCGTCACCATCCCCTAGGATAACAATTAAACAAACGACAAAAGACCCTCTCCGTGGTCCGTAGAGGAACTTCAGGCATGTGTGAGTCCTAGGACCATGGAGAGGGTCTTTATATTATTTAATTAGCGTGAGATGGTGATACCGCCAGCGGAGCCATAACGGATTCTACCGCGCTCCACAACATCCACACCACCAACTCAATTATAGAGGTTTACGAACCACATCGATAATAGAACCATCGCGGTATTCTACGATTGCCACGATGTCTTCATCTTTGTCAGATACAGGGATATCTTTTGGTTTACCTACTAAGTCGAATGCTAATTGTTGTAATTCTTCAATTGTGTAGATAGGCAAGTTGCTATCTTTGAAGCGTTCAATCAAATCAGTACGAGCTGGGTTGATTGCAATACCGTATTCAGTAACAAGTACGTCAACGGAAGAGCCTGGTGTAATTACAGTAGCTACTTTATCACGGATCATTGGCAAGCGGCCGCGGATCAATGGGCAAGTAATAACTGTGCATTTAGCACCTGCTGCTGTATCGGAGTGACCGCCGGAAGCGCCCATCAATACACCGTTGGAGTCAGTCATTACGTTTACGTTAAAATCAAGGTCGATTTCAGTAGCACCAAGGAATACTACGTCTAAGTAGTTTGTAGTGCAGTCTGTCCATGGGTTAGCGTACATGGAAGCGGACATTTCGATGTGTGCAGGGTTTTTATCCAAAGATGCAGCTGCAGTAGTATCGAATGTTTGAGTATCATAGATAGCTTTAATCAAACCTTCTTCAAGCATACCAGTCAAGATACCAGTAGCACCACCGATAGCAAAGCCACCAGCTTCACCGCGTTTGCGAAGTTTTTCAGCAATGAATTTTGCTACAGTCAATGGAGCACCACCAGCACCCAATTGGAATACGAAACCTTCTTTAATGATACCAGCTTGATCAAGGAATTCACCAGCTAGTTCAGCGATTTTAATTTGAATAGGGTTCTTAGTGAAACCAATTGCACCAGAAGCAATACCTTCTGGGTCGCCAATGCTTTCAACAGGAACAACATAGTCTACATCTGTTTGAGGGATGGCATAGTTGTGTACATAGTCAACCAAGTTATCAGTGATGATAACAGTTGTATCTGCATAGTGAGAGTCAACCTTAGCATAGCCAAGTGCACCACATGCAGATTTACCCATACGACCAGTTGCATTGCCGCGAGGGTCAGCTGTAGGAGCAGCCATGAAAGCTACATCAATATGAACTTCGCCAGATTCGATAGCACGAGCACGGCCACCATGAGGACGAATGACTACAGGACGTTTTAATACGCCAGGGTTTTGTGTTAAGAATTTACCAAGACGATCGCGCAAACCAGATGTTTCGAGCGCTGTAACAGTACCGTCTTGAATCATTTCTACCAAGAAGTCATGACATGGAGACAAGGAAGAAGAAGCGATTGTAATATCTTTAATACCTTTCGCTTGAACGCGTTCCATAACCATTTTCATAACATAGTCGCCATTACGCAAATGATGATGGAAGGACAATGTCATGCCATCTTTTACACCAGCTTTTTCGATTGCTTCATCGATGGAAGCAAGAACTTTATTTGTACCAACACGGCTCATGTGAACAGGTTTACCTGCACGTTTAGCTTTAGGTTCAATTGCGAATTCACCTTGATATACTTCGCGACCTTCTAGTGCTGGGATATTTGTTGGGATATCGCGACCTACTTTATTTAACATCGTATTCTGCTCCTTCCTCTAATTCAACTTTAATGCCTGCTGCACGTGCTTTATCAACTACGCGTTGTGCACGAACTACGATAGGACCATCGATCATTTTACCATCTACGGAGATTACGCCTTTATTGTTGCGCAATGCATCAGCATAGCTGTTCAATACCTTAACGGAATGAGCGATTTCTTTTTCATCAGGAGTGAATACTTCGTGGATAATTTTGATTTGGCTTGGGTGGATGCAAGATTTGCCGTCATAACCCAATGCTTTAATGAATTCAACTTCTTCGCGGAAGCCTTGAGGGTCTTTTACGTCAGAGAATACAGTATCGATTACGCGGATACCTGCTTCACGTGCTGCGTGAAGAATTGTTTGACGAGCGAACAACAATTCAACAGCTGGTTTATGTTTACCTGTACGAAGGTCAGCACGGTAGTCTTCAGCGCCAAGCGCGATAGCAACTACGCGAGGGCCATGGCAGATTTCACGAACATTGTACAAGCCACGAACGGATTCGATAGCTACGATGATATTGATTGTACCTTCTGGCCAGCCATTAGCTTTTTCCACTTCCTCAATTTTCTTCGCTACGATTTCAACTTCAGAAACATCTTCAGTTTTAGGTAAACGAATCATATCAGGTTTTGCTGGAACGATAACATCAAGATCATCATAACCATAAGGTGTTTGTGTAGGATGGTTGATACGAACTACAGTTTCAGCGCGGAATTTACGGGATTTCAATGCTTCTGCAGTCAAAAGACGAGCGGTGTCTTTTTCTGTAATAGGCACGGAATCTTCGATATCGATCATGATAGAGTCAGAACCGTGGATATCAGCACTGTTAATCATTTTTGGTGTATTACCAGGAACGAACATCATGGAACGGGATAAGCGTTTTTTAGCCGCTTCTGTAAGCGGATTAGTTTTTACTTCTGGAAATGTTTTATCGTTAGCCATTATGCTTTGCTCCCCCTTTCTAATGCGCCCAACACGCGAGCTTTAATTGTGTAATCCCAAGCATTTTTATCTTGTACAGTTACTTTTACACCGTCAAAACCAGCTTCTTTAACTGTATTCAAGATAACAGATTTAATTTGGTCGCCATATTGACGCATAACTTTGGAAGTCAATTCGATTTCGATGCCGCTAGCAATCGGTTCTACCGTAACCAATGCATCATTTTTTTCGTCGAAGCCTGCTTGCGCAGCTTTCACTAATTGTGCCATGTTACATCCTTTCACTAAAAAATATATCAAATGACAAAGACCAGACCGTCGCGAAGTCTGACCTAAGCCGTAAAAACAATGATGAGTATAAAATTATATGATGATTAAATCATACCGATGAAAGTCCACCAAGGGATACCTATTACAAAGAGTAAAATCCAGCATAATACCGCTAAGATACCACCAGCTGTCCACCATTCTTTAATGTTATTATAACCTGCAGAGTAGATGATAGGACCAGGGGATGCACCGTAGTGAGTTACGAGACCACCAAATGCATTTGTAGCAAGCAATACTAGACCAAACATAACAGGGTTAACACCGGCTGCCATACCTACCGTTAAGAATACAGGAAGCATGGATGCGATATATGCAGTACTAGAAGCGAATAAGTAACGAATTACAACGCTGATAGCGGAAAGAATCAATACTACTACGAGTGGTGACACATCGAGTGCCAAGTTTGCTTCCATAAATGTAGCAAGCCAAGCAAAGAATTTAGCTTTTGTTAAAGCTGTGGATAAACCAAGGATAGCACCGAACCAGATGAATGTGTTCCAAACAGCTTTTGTTTGAACCATATCTTCCCATGTGATGATGCCGGATAAGAAAACAACAGTCATAGCAACTAATGCTACTGCTGTAGGACTCAAATCAAAAGCGATAGCTGGGAAAAAATATCCAATAGAAGGCCAGGCCCAACCAAGAAGAGCAAGAATGAATACAACAGCCAAGATTTTTTCAGACATTTTCATAGGTCCTAATTTTGCAAGACCTTCGTCTGCCAATTTCTTATTGTCGATTTTTACAGCTTCAGGACGGTCAATCCAGTAGCCTACAAGAGGAACAAAAAATAACATTACAAGTCCAGGAAGTGCCAAAGCCACTGCCCATTCAACCCAGTTCATAGTAAGGCCTGTAATCTTAGTAACGAAATCCAGTGCCAACACATTAGGAGCCATAGCTGTTAAGAACATGAAGGACGTAATCTTTGTTACGAAGTAACCATTCATCAAGATAAAGGAGCCGCCGCGTTTTGCAGTATCACCAGGGTAAGAACCGATAGATTCTGCAATGGATAAGTTAATAGGATATACGATACCAGCTGCACGTGCTGTATTAGAAGGTGTTGCTGGAGACAAGATTAAGTCAAGAAGCGCTGTTACATAGCCTAAACGCAATACTGTGGAACCGAATGCACGGATTAAGTGGTAAGCTACACGGTGACCAAGACCAGTTTTACCAAAGGCAACGCTCAAGGAGAAGGCTGCAATGATCATCCACAATGCTGTGGAGCCATAACCTACCAAAATATCTTTTGCATTGTCCATGAATAATGCAGAAGCAGCTAATACGGATAATAAAATAATTTGAATTGGATATGGTTTTAAAATCAAACCTAAGATACCTGCGATGTAGAAACCAAATAGGCGCCACGCTTCCGCAGAAAGCCCTGCTGGTGGAGTTGTAAACCAGAGGATAATTGGGATTAGCACGATAACGGCTAATTTTACAAGTCTTTCCATGTTTTTTCCTTTCTTATAAACATAGGCATATACTGTTCATCCTAACACTACCCAAGTAATTCGTAATACGCGACTATTACTTTATGAATTCTTGTATTTAGTATGATTTCATTATACGTTGGTAATCATTTTCTGAAAAATAGATTACCTTTATAGGGGTCATAAAAATTTTTATAACTGTCATTCATACTTTTTATGCATTTTTCTCATAGATTTTTAGGTGTAAATGAAAAAAATGCATGCATACACCTCTAACAAGATGTATACATGCACTTACATGTTATGATTGATATTCTCTAAAAATACTATCGTCTACAACAGTGTGTTGTTTATAGTAATTTCGTACGTACTCAATGAACGTTTTAACAGCAATTAGATTAGCCGATTCTTTTGTGTATACCATATTGGTATCACGCGTAATATATGTTCCATCCTTGCTACGCAATGGGCTAACATAAATATCTTTGTCTTTACAAGATCCAAGCCCCATATAGGTTAGGATAGACCATCCTAGACCTGCCCGCACAAAATGCCGACATGTACTCATGGAATTGACGTCCATCGCCACAATAGGGGGTTCTTCAAAATGCTCGGCACACCATTTTTCAATGATATTAGCTACCGATGCATCGGTTTGGTATCGAATAAAAGGCACCTTCTCTAACGATTCTGGTGGCACTAACTCTTTATATACCAAGCAATACGGTTCTTCCAATAACAATTCTGAATTGCCTGATACTTCATATCCACCACGTGCAAACGCCACCATACAATCACCGGTATTAAACATCTTTACAACTTGATGGCTGAAAGCTGTCTTAACTTGAATATGTACATCTGGATACTGTTCGCGGAACGATTTCAACAAAGCTGGTAATTCATAATCTGCAAAATTGATGGATGATGCAATTTTTAAGGTACCTTGAATCTTACCAGTAGACGACGTCAATGCATGGTCTAAGGCCTCTCTATCATGCAGCATGCGTTTGCAATAGTCATAATAGATTTCACCTTGTGGCGTCAATGCAATACCTTCTGTAGTACGAAGCAACAAGGAGTACCCTACGCTATCCTCTAAATGACGCAGTCGATAGCTCAAAGCAGGCTGCGAAACAAATAACTTTTCAGCTGCTTTTGTTATATTACCTTCATCCACAACAGTTACAAAGGTACGCCATTCTTTATCATCCATAGTCGTACTCCTTTTTTATGACCAACCTATTTATATTATATATTGCTTATCTAGCATTCGCAATGCCTGCAAAGACCTTACCTCGTTCGCCATCGATGGTGACCTCTGCGCCTTCCAGCAATACGTCATAAGAATCTTTGGCGCCTAAGATGACAGGAATACCATAGGTAATGCCTGCAATAGCACTATCTGATGTGTACCCATCTTCAACAGAAATGATACCGCCAGCGCGTTTAGCAATGTTCATCAATTCTGGTTCCATAGTCCCTACTACAAGAATATCGCCGGATTGGAAGCTTTCATAATCATTCTTATGATTAGCTGCAATAAATACGCGACCCGTAGCGGATTTACGCAAGATACCATTGCCAGATAACAACACCTTGCCTGCAATATGAACGCGAATCATATTCGTAGTACCTGTAGAACCAGAAGGTACGCCAGCGGTAACGACAACTAGATCACCAGAGTTGATGGCATTTGCCCCGAGAGCACCGGTAATCGCCTGTTTCACCATTTCATCAGAGTTGATATTTTCACGGCCCTTGATGGCTTCAACCCCCCAGCATAATTGCATGCGACGAATCGTTTCATCATGCGGTGTAATAGCAATAATTTTACAATCTGGACGGTGACGAGCCACACTAATCGCAGTATGACCAGATTCGGTACATGTTAAAATAGCTGCTGCCCCAAGATCACTCGCAACGCGCACACTGGCCAAACATACAGCCTCAGTGGTTGTCACATCATCGCTTTCCTTCGTTCTACTCTTATGATCATAAATAGCAGACTGCTCCGTTACCTCTGCAATGCGTGTCATCGTTGTAACAGCTTCCACCGGATATGCGCCATTAGCAGTCTCACCAGATAACATAATAGCATCGGTGCCATCTAAGATTGCATTGGCCACATCACTCGCTTCGGCACGCGTAGGACGAGGGTTTTGAATCATAGACTCCAACATTTGCGTAGCCGTAATAACAGGTTTGCCAAGACGATTACATTTTTCAATCATCATCTTTTGCAATACCGGTACTTCTTCGGCTGGAATTTCTACGCCCAAATCACCACGAGCAATCATAAGACCATCCGCTACATCGAGAATTTCATCAATATTATTGACTCCTTCAGCATTTTCAATTTTGGCGATAATCTTAATATCCTTTTGTTCAGATTCCAAGATACGGCGAATAGCCACTACATCCTTAGCGCGTTGCATAAAGGATGCAGCCACAAAGTCTACACCTTGTTGGCAACCAAAGCGTAAATCTAATTCATCTTGCTCGGATACAGGCGGCAAGCTAAGCGCTACGCCTGGCACGGCTACCCGTTTGCGATTGCCGATTTCACCACTATTTTGAACGGTGGTAATGATGTTATTACCTTCAATAGCATCGATAGTCAATCTAACAAGGCCATCAGCTAAGAGAACTGTATCGCCAACGTGCACATCGCCTACTAAACCTTTATGGTTTACAGTACTAATCTCTAACGTGCCTTCTACATCATCCGTAGTCAATGTAAATTGTTGCCCCGCTTCGAGGAATACCTTGCCTTCTTTAAACAGTCCTAGACGAACCTCTGGACCTTTTGTATCGAGCAATAATGCGATTGGTTTATTGACAATCATCGCCGCATCACGCACCATTTGCATGCGCTCTGCTTGCTCTTCATGCGAACCATGAGAGAAGTTAAAACGAGCCACATTCATGCCAGCGCGCATCATATCTTCTAAAATACCGAACTTATCCGTGCCCGGACCTACGGTACATACGATTTTTGTACGTTTCATATATCCTCCTAAAGGGATTTTATTTAATATATCTACAAATTTAATTATACCTGTCCCCATTGAGCTTTGACCAATACCAAATTTACATCTTTCGATATAAATCTATTGCATATGCCCTATCTATGCACACCCTATTGTACCTCTACGGCACCTTCACCTAATACCGCTTCAATGCGTGCGATGATCTCATCTGTAGGTGCAAAGCATAATTGAGGTGATAAATTAATTCGTTTTCGTTGTTTGTGTAAATATAATGCTGTCGGGACTTGCCCTTCTGCTTGTGAAAGTATTTCCTTCAACGCATTACTATTCTCTGGCGTATCATAAGCACTGCGAATATGGATGGCGATTTGTCGTGCATTGTTATAATTCACCTTTAGCGGTGCAATGCGGTCCGCAATAATCTGTACACCCTTTTCATCCGCATCAACACGGCCTCGCACCTTAACAACCATATCGACAGCCAAGAATTGTTGGCTCTGAGCAAATACCTTCGGAAATGCCACCACTTGAGCCGAACCAGAGTAATCTTCGATGCGAAGAATACTCATGACATCGCCCCGTTTTGTAGGTCTATCCCCTCTTTCAGCAATGAGACCGCCAAAGGTAATCGTTTGACCATCAAAACGCTCTGGGTTTTCAAGAAGTTGCCCCAGTTCAAAAAGGCCTTTCAATTCCTTGTTATAGCCTTGCAATGGATGGCCCGTAATATAGAATCCGGTGTAGTCCTTTTCATCCTTCAATTTATCATCTTCCGATAAATCAGGTAAATTCGGTACTGGAATCATATCGACATCATCTGTGCTTTCACCAAAGAGACTCATAGTCCCCATGGCAGCATCCTTTTGCTGCTTAGCCCCTACAGCCTGTGCACTTTCATACATGTGCAATAACTGATTACGGTTTTCCTCAAATCCGTCCATAGCACCGCAACGAATCAGGCTTTCCAGCAACCGTTTATTAACGACCTTGCTATCTACGCGACGACAAAAATCGGTAATACTCGTATAGAGACCATTGGCCTCACGTTCAGCGATGAGTCGATCAATAGCATTGTCCCCTACGTTCTTGATGCCCCCAAGGCCAAAGCGAATGGCATCACCTTGTACGGCAAAGCTACGCAAGGAATGGTTCACATCGGGACCGAGGACCTGCACATTGTGTTTTTTACAGGCATTAATATAGTAGGTAAGCTTATCCATATTCTGCATAAAGCTGGTCATGGTAGCGGCCATAAATTCTGGAAAATAATGCGCCTTGAGATATGCCGTTTGGTACGCAATATACGCATAGGCCGCACTATGGGATTTATTAAAACCATAGCCGGCAAAGTAAACGAGCAAGTCAAATACTTCATTTGCAATGGACTCTTCAATGCCATTATTGATAGAACCTTGTATAAAGGATTCACGTTGCGCCTTAAGGACGGATTCCTTTTTCTTACCCATCGCACGGCGCATCAAATCTGCTTGACCAAGGGAGAAACCGCCCATGGCAGACGCAATTTGCATAACCTGTTCTTGGTAGAGAATAACGCCGAACGTATCTTTCAGAATCGGTTCCAAAATTGGATGTAAATAAGTCACCTCTTTTTTACCATGACGGCGGTCGATAAAATCCGCCACCATGCCAGACCCCAAAGGGCCTGGACGATAGAGTGCAACAAGAGGGATTAAATCCTCAAAATGCTCAGGTTTCAAATCCATAACAAGCTTGGTAATCCCATCGGATTCGAGTTGGAATACACCAGATGTATCGCCCTTGGTAAGGAGCTCACAAGCCGCTTTATCATCTAATGGGATAGCATCTAAATCGAGATCAATACCTCGGTTTGCCTTGATGAGCTTAAGGGCATCCCCCATAACGGTCAATGTACGGAGGCCCAAAAAGTCCATCTTTAACAGGCCTAACTCCTCGATGTTATCCTTATCATATTGAGTGACAAAGCCTTCTTCATTAGAGTTTTGTACAGGCACATGGTCATCTAGAGGGTCCGCAGAAATTACGACACCCGCCGCATGGGTAGATGAGTTACGCGCAATGCCCTCTAGCTTTTGGCCAAAATCAAATAACTCTTTTACATTAGGGTCGGTATCATATAAGTCTTTTAAATCTTTACCCTTTAAGGCCTTTTCTAAGGTAATGCCCAATTCATTAGGAATCATCTTCGCAATGCGATTGACCTCAGCTAATGGTAAATCGAGCACACGACCTACGTCACGAATAACGGCGCGAGCCGCTTCTGTACCAAAGGTGATGATTTGGGACACGCGAGCCTGTCCATATTTTCGCGTTACGTAATCGATGGCTTCACCCCGCTTTTCATAGCAGAAGTCGATATCGATATCAGGCATACTAACCCGTTCTGGATTAAGGAATCGTTCAAAGAGCAAATCGTATTGTAATGGGTCAAGGCCTGTGATACCTAATAAATAAGCTACTACAGAACCAGCTGCAGAGCCACGCCCTGGGCCGACTAGAATATCGTGTTCTCGTGCATAACGCACATAGTCCCATACGATGAGGAAATAGTCTTCAAAGCCCATCGTTCCGATAACATCGAGTTCGTAGTCGAGACGTTTTTTGAGTTCATCAGATGTATCGCCATATAAGCGAGGTATTTCTCGTTCACAAACCTTACGCAAATAAGTTTTAGACGTTTCGCCCTCAGGCACGTCAAAGTGCGGCAAATGGTGTTCATCAAAATTAAATTCTACATTGCATCGGTCTGCAATCTTTACTGTATTTTCTAAGGCTCCAGGAATGTGTCCAAAGAGCTCCGCCATTTCGTCCCCAGATTTTAGATAAAACTCATCATTAGGGAATTTCAAACGATCTACTTCGGCGCGACGTCGGCCCGTTTGAATACAAACGCGGATATCCTGCGCATCAGCGTCGTCTTTCATAACATAGTGGAAATCATTGGACGCTACGATGCCTAGGCCATATTCGTCAGCTAATTGGCATAGCACTTGCTGAGCCCGTAACTCTTCAGGTAAACCGTGATTTTGAATTTCTAAAAAGAAATTATCTTTACCGTAGGTCTCGATGTACCATTCAACAGCGCGGCGGGCCCCATCCATATTATCTTGCAGAATATATTGAGGTACTTCCCCTTGAATACACGCACTAAGGGCGATGATTCCCTTGCTGTATTGACGCAACAAATCATGGTCAGCACGGGGCTTATAATTAAAACCTTCCGTAGAGGCCTTCGATACAATTTTAACAAGATTTCGATAGCCTTCCATCGTTTCGGCTAGCAAAATAAGATGTTTTAATCGCTCACGGCTGCGCCCTTCTGGCTTATCTAGTCGGCTACCTTCTGTGACATACACTTCACACCCAATAATCGGTTTAATGCCTTGTGCCACACATTCTTTATAAAAATAGATGGCTGCATACATATTGCCATGGTCCGTAATGGCAAGGGCTGGTTGTTCCAGTTCCTTCGCGCGGCGCACCATATCCGGCAAACGACTGATGCCGTCCAATAAACTAAATTCCGTATGACTATGTAAATGTACAAATGGCTTCATGGTACACCTCCTTACGGTCTATGTGCAAAATAGATATTTAATGATTTCTTACGGGCTTTCCAATCTGGTAAAAATTGGGCCACTAAATTGTGAAAGTTCTTGGAATGATCCAAGTATTTAAAATGAGCAAACTCATGAACCATAACGTATTCAATATAGGCCTGAGGCCCTTCTAATAAACGCATATTCATCTTAATGAGCTGCTTTGATGGCGTACAAGACCCCCAACGACTCTTCATGTGCTGTTGCTTTACCGTTGGCATGGGCACATCAATATGTTGTTGGTGAAAGCGTTGATACACGACCTTCGCCCAATGGGTAAACACCTTTTCCCCTAGCTGGCGCCAAAAGGTTTGCATTAATTTATGCTTGTCTTCATAGGTATAATCAGATTTAACGAACATCACTATGCGATTAGACCCATCAAACTTAATATGCGGCTTGCCAGATGTTTCTAGCACCTCTAGCGAAACAGGCATGCCCAAAATAGATACGGTTTCACCCGTTACATATTGTAATGCCTCTATCCGTTGTGCCGTTAGTGCTTCTAATTTAAAACGAGCCCGCTCAATAAAAGGTATATTTTCGATAACAAACGCATCAATTCGATGATCTGGTACATAAGCATTCGCCGAAACATGGACACTACCATCCTTGTGCACACGCATGTTTATGTTCTTTACACGCTTGATTGTTAACTCATATTCAATTGTGTCACCATTGTAGGTAATAGACCGAGTTGTTGAAGTATTCATACCTTTTATTTTATCATAAAACACTCATAAATTCGTTAAAATCTGGAGATTTTAATAGGAGTTATTCGATATATGCAACAATAAAAAATAACAGATAGCTGATTGATGTTAATCAGCTATCTGTTATTTTACTAGGGATAACAAAAACAGCTAAATATATTGTATGTATATTCAATTCTCTAAATCACTACCT
>OKOL01000327.1_pt1 | contig 13423 bp, 9 predicted proteins | sample 1611091 | NCBI WGS metagenome assembly OKOL01 (sample SAMN04436710, study PRJEB24849) | human gut metagenome | biome: human gut; feature: NICU; material: stool | host: Homo sapiens | place: USA: Saint Louis, MO | collected 2010-09-26
CACAACGTTGACTGCCTGTAAGGGTCGAACTGTGCACGCGGCATCCCCACTTCACAATACGTGCCGTCAATACTCCACCCCCACGCGTGAGCATCACTAAACGACGCGCGCACCAGCTCACGCACCACAGGCGCACTGTACTCACCGCCCATGCTTACGCGTCCAACGGTTCAGGTTGGAAGCCCGTCACCAGCAAGTTACATTCCTCGTGTTTGTGGTGCTTGTAGTCCTTGAACACTTCGGTTAAGCGCCCACGCACTCGCAGGATCAGCCCGCCCACACCCCCGCGGTTCCACGCGGTTACCAGTTGTTGAGGGTGTTCATGTGCCCATATCCACGCGCAGGCCACACATTCGTCGTACGAGAAGCGCGCTTTATAGGCGAACAGGGTGACGGCTCTACTGAAAGCCGCCCACACTTCATTGTCAGGGTCGCCCGCTTCAAGGATGCTTACTACTTGACCAGTAGTTACACGATTAACCACAACCCCCATGCTACATTACACGGACGCATTGAGCAGGCAGCGCGCTACGGCAACCGCCCTCGTGCTGGAAGCAGACGGCAGGAGAACAGACACGGGACAGTTGGTAACACAAGTGTTACTACTAGAAGTCTCACACACCCCGCCTATTAATCACTCTCACAGGTCTTAAACCCCATTCACCCCTGAGTTGCCACACTCCACGCTTGCTAAGACAGGGCGGTAGGGAGAAAGCGCGGCGCGGGGGTCAGGTGCCGGGGTGTTCTCGATACGACGAAGTAAGGCCGCGAGCGCCCGAGCGCTATTTAGTACGAGCTTTTTTCGGGGAACGTTCGGGGAACGTGAGAGGGTAGCCGGAATTACGCAAAACCACTTTTCGTTGATATAACGCCACTTTGCTCAACCAGTCCCGCGCCCCGAACAGGACTCGAACCTGCGACCTTCTGCTCCGGAGGCAGACGCTCTATCCGCTGAGCTATCGGGGCCAACGCCTGTCGAGTTTAGCACTTCCGCCTGCAGTGGCGCTCCCCTGCTCACGCGCACAGCCAGTGGAAAGGATCACCCGGCATTTAGTCGCGCGTATGCCGCCCTCGTGCATCGTTGAGATTGTCGAGGGTGTCCGCGTCGCTGATGATCTCTCGTTCGTGACGACCTGATCGTGGGACGCGCTGTAGGGAGCGGCGCACCGTCACGATCGCCCACGCCATGAATGCGATGACAATGACGACCAGGATCAGAGCAATGATGGGGGCGACCACGGCGAGCAGTGAGATCCCCAGGGACGCCGTGTCCTCGCCTGCGGAGATGAACGGAGTGGCCAGGCCTGCGGTTGTCACATTGGCGATTGGACGCGCGGATGCTTTCGTCAGGTGGACGACCAGCGCGATCACCAGTCCGATGACGATGGGCAGCCAGTTGGACGTGTCGGCAAAAAACGAGTCCGGGTCGTTGGTGGCAACCGTTTGTGCACCCACACCAGAGGCGAAGACAATGCCACCGGATGCCGGCCGAATGAATGTGTGCACGATGTCGTTGACCGAATCGAGGGCCGGGATCTTGTCAGCGACGACTTCGACGACCAGAAGGACTGCGAGGATTCCCAGCGACCACCATGATGACAGCCAGTTCCACGCGGGTGGCAGATTCACCCACGACGTGAATTTGTCCAGTGCGCCCATGATGAGCAAGGGAATGTACGCGTTCAGGCCGGCAGCACTTGACAGGCCGGTGGCAGTCAGAATCTCCATAGGTTGATTTTCGCACCGCCGGACGTCGCATCGCTACTTCTGTGTGCAGTAACCAAATATCAGAGGCGCGCGAGTTCCAGGGCCATCGTGGGCCGGTCGGTAATAATGCCGTCGACTCCCATTCGCCTGACGTGTTCAATATCCGCGGCAGCGTTCAGTGTCCACACGTGGACAGCCAGGCCATGTCGGTGTGCCGTGGCAATGAAACGCGGCGTGACCACGCGAATCCCTCTAAATGCCAGTGGCACTTGTGCGGCAAGCACTCCCTGGTCAGGTCCAGGAACGTTCCATGTGCGCGCACTTGAGGCGGTCGAAGCTGCACCCATGAGCCTCGCGATCCCTGACATTCCCAGCGACGTGGAAGCGAAGGGGCGGGCGTGGCGAACGCGGCGCAGACGCGGCTCACTGAACGAGGCTAGGACAACTCGATCCCATGCCTCTGCCTGATCAATGACATGGATCAGCGGATCGACAACCTCATCAACCTTTGCATCAATGTTCCATCGCGCCAGCGGCAGTTTGCTCAGCACGTCTTCGAGTCGTTCAACCGGCTCACCGTTGGCCGTATCAAGGCTGCGGATCTGGTCGAACGTACGTTGCGCAATAGTGACCGGTTCACCGTGTGTGACCTGTATGGAGGGGTCGTGGTGGACGACAACGACACCGTCCAGTGTCAGGTGCACATCGGTTTCCTGGTGGATCACGCCCGCGTCAATGGCTCCGCGGAAGGCGCGCATCGTATTTTCGGGCCTCTCGTCAGCTCCGCCTCGGTGAGCGATGATGAGTGGTCCTCGCTCATCTGCCCGCTGGGAATTTACTGACATACCTGATCCAGGAAATGTGCCTGATGCTCCGGCATCCACTGCATCGGATCGACCGGCGTGTCATCTGCCGTACGGATTTCAAAGTGCAGGTGCGGCCCTGTGGACCATCCTTCATTGCCCACCGCACCGATCACCTGTCCGGCCGTCACGGTGTCGCCTTCCTTCACCAGCACGTCACTGGAACTCTGATGGGCATAAGCCGAGTAGTACACGGTGCCGTCAGGGAGGCGGTGCTCAATACGCACGTAGGATCCTGAGCGGGAGTCCTGGCTGAATTCGACAACCGTGCCGTCAGCAATCGCGTGGATTGGCTCTCCCAGCGTGGACGCCATATCAACGCCTTCATGCATGAGGAGTTGGCCTGAGATGGGTGAGACGCGCATGGAGAACGGTGAGGTCACTTCGTAGCTGCCCTGCTTCAATGGCCACATGACATTGGCAGATTCACGCACCGCACGGTTTCCGTCAGCGGCACCTTCTGCCTGCACACACGGGTCGACGTCCAGTGGCTGGCGTGCGCGTGAACGAGATGCGGCACCGGCGTACGCCTCGAGCGTCCCAGCATGCGTGGTCGTGTTTCCGATCGTCGCCCAGCTGGTCTGAGCAGGCCCGCTGTAGGTGGCTGCGACCGGCTGGTTGGACACATCCTGCGGGCTGAGGAATGCACTCAGCGGGATCGCAATTCCAATAGTGGCGACAGCCAGGACGCTGAGAGCCAGCGGTTTGCGGGTGCGTAGGCGGCTCGACGGCGCATTATTCTGCCTCGTATAGGATGTCGTGGTGCGTCGCACGCGTCGTGAACGTGTTGGACGAGCGTGGCGATCAGCCCGTTTGGGCAGCGCGTCCAGTCCGACCAGAGCCTCATTTCGCGAGGTGTCAGCCGCTTCGTCGTCGATTGACGAGGGCGACGCGTCCGCATGCAGCGAGCGGCGAGATGGGAAAGGTGAGATCACGCTGAGCGCGTCGATGGACTCAGGGCGTGTGTGCTGGTGGATCGTGCTGCGACGAGGAAACGGGGAGGCGATAGTGTGACCCTGTTCAGGTACCGTGTGTGGCGCATCGATTTGCGGTGTCAATTCCGCAGATCCCATGCCCGTTCCTTCCTGAATTCCACAGATATCGCCCTCGACGCATCGTCTTGTTGATTGCGCCGCATAGCACTGACGTCAATATAACCCGCGACAGCTCTGATCACAAAACTATAACGGCCTGTGACCGAGACTAGCTGATGCACTGCCAGATGGGAAGCCTAATCCGCGCGAGACGCACGGGTCATTCATCACATCAGGTCGCCAGTGGGCACCATCACGCACGTTGCACTCCCCCGCCGAGATCTCTGCCGCACAGTGTCACCCGAGCTGTCCGCGCTGCAGGGAATCCCTGACTTCACCGACCAGGTCTTCGAGTATGTCCTCCAAGAACAATACACCGATGACTGCCCCCGATTCCCCCATCACCAGTGCACAGTGTGTCCCCGACTTCTGCATGCGTCGCAGGGCGTCTTCCACCTCGTCATTTTCATGGACGCGATCCATCTTCCGGATCCTCCATGCGGTGATCGGCTCCAGACGCTCCTTTTCAGTATCGGCATAGAGGATGTCCTTGAGGTGAATGTAGCCGATGATTTCGTCGCCGTCTCCAGTCACCGGGAAGCGTGAGAATCCCGTTTGCGCCACGAGGCGCTCGACATCGTTGGGTGTCGCGTCGCGAGGAACCGTGATCAGATCGTCGAGGGCGACCATGTCCGACTTTGCGGTTTCTTCAGAAAACTCGAGTGCTCCGCTGAGCAGTCCCAGGTCGTCCGAGATTGTTCCTTCGCGCTCCGACAGCTTGACGATCGAAGCGACTTCTTCGACGGTGAAGGTCGCGGAAATTTCCGACTGTGGCTCGATTCCGCGGATCTTCAGGAACCAGTTCGCTGCGTTGTCCATTGCATGGATTACACCGTGCAGTACGTGTCCCATCGCGACGAGCGGCGGAGCCAATATCAGCAGCGCGGTGTGCGGCATGGCGATCGAGATGTTCTTCGGCACCATTTCCCCGAACACCACATGTGCGAACAGGACGATCAGGAGGGCCACAACAAACGCGACAACGTGAGCGCTTGCTGACGGCATTCCGATTGTCACCAGCGGGTCGTGAATGAGGTGCGCGATCGCCGGTTCAGCAACGAATCCCAGTGACGTGGAGGCCACCGTAATACCCAGCTGGCAAATCGCCAGCATGAGGGAGACATGTTTGAGCGCGTACATCGCCTGCTTGGCGCCGCGCACGCCTTTGTCACGCAGAGGCTCAATCTGTGATCGCCTGGTCGAGGTGGTGGCGAACTCCCCCGCCACGAAGAACGCGTTGATGGCCAGCAGCAATATGGTCAGAAAGATGCCAAGTGCGGGGCTCATATCAGCTCATCCTCCTGCTCCTGGTCATCGGTCTGAGGAGGCTCCACTTCAATTTGCGTGACGCGCCGGCCCTGCATCTGCGTGACAGTCAGGCGCACACGATCGACCACCACTGTGTCGCCTGTTTCGGGGACGCGACCTATATTGTCAATGATCAGCCCAGCCAGGGTTTCGTAGCCGCCCTCGTCGGGGACGATAATTCCGAGCCGTTCGGCCAGCTCGTCGGGCCGCAGCCTGCCGGGCACCAGGTATGTGCCGTCAACCTGAGTGCGTATACCGAGGCGACGATGATCATGCTCGTCGGATACCTCTCCGACGATTTCTTCCACGACGTCTTCCAGGGTGACGATGCCGGCAACTCCGCCATACTCGTCCACCACAACAGCCATCTGCAGGCCCTCTTCACGCAGGTGAAGCAGCAGCGGAGCAAGAGACATCGTCTCGGGCACTTTCGGGGCGGGGTTGAGCAGAGAGGACGACAGGACGGACACGTCAGAGCGTTTCTCCCACGGCACAGCAACCGCGCGGCGCAATGAGACAAAACCGAGCACGTCATCACTGTCATCACCAATGACGGGGAAACGCGAGTGACCAGTTTCCTTAGACAGTGCCACGACGTCAGCAGCTACCGCGTCGGATCCAAGCGTGCACAGCAGTCCTCGATCGGACATCACGTCCACGGCGGAGAGCTGACCGACTCGAATAGAGTTCGTGAACAAAGATGCGGTGGAGGTGTCCAGTGTTCCTTCTTCTGCACTGTGACGCACGAGGGCGGCCAGTTCGGACGCCGACCGGGCAGAGGAGATCTCTTCCTGGGGTTCAATGCCCATTAGCCGCAAAATCGCGTTCGCTGTGCCGTTGAGCAGGAAGATGATCGGTTTGCAGATCCACGTGAACGCCATCTGGAATGGCACCACCATACCGGCGGTTTTCAGCGGGTGCGCCAGAGCAAGGTTCTTGGGCAGCAGCTCACCGAAGAGCATCGAAAATGCATTGATGAGCACGGCTGAGACGAGTACGCCAATCGTTCCGGCAATGGCGCTGGCCAATCCCACGGATATCAGGCCGTCGTTGATCAGTCGGGTCAGAACCGACTGGGTTGTATAGCCCAGCAAAATAGTTGTCAGCGTGATTCCGACCTGGGAACCAGATAGCTGGGTGGACAACGTGCGTGTGGCTTTCAGGACTTGTGCTGCGCGCTTATCGCCTGCTGATGCTCGCCGTTCGACGGATGCCTGGTCAAGTGCAACCAAAGAAAACTCGGAGGACACAAAGATAAAGGTGCCGAATGTCAGCACAACTCCGAGCAGCAAGAAAATGATGTCTAAAACCACGAGGCAACCTCATGTGTGTGCGACTGACTGGGCACACCGCTAGGCATCATTAAAGTGAATGTCAAGGGGCAACTGTCACTGTCCATGATGACCAATAGTGTACAGGCAAATGTTCGGGCATGAACAGTGGTGGACATGCGGCGCGGCCACCCTCGTACCCATATGTAAAGGAATAGACAAGTATTGGGTGGGTATTTGGCCAGCACACGCACAGTTTGACAAAAACTCGATAAATTATCTCAATATCGAGAGACTTCCCCACAAAACCCTCTATGCTGGAGGCGAGCAAACCTCACGTTTCCACGATAGGAGTGACCACGGTGGACGCCTCCGATCAACACGAATCAACTCATGAGTCCGAAAAGGATCAGCAGTGGTGGATTGACCACATGAGGGTCCAGTACGACGAGGATCCCAGTTCAGTTGACGACGCCTGGCGCGAGTACTTCAAGGCTGTCGACGCCCTCGAAAAGGCTGACGAAGCCGATGTACGCGTCACCGCTGAAGAGGACATACAAGCCAGCGAACCGGACGGCGACGAAGCCGACCAGACTTCGGCAAGTGACGTTGCCGACGAGTCAGAGGAAGAGCGTCCAGCCAACACGATGCTGGTCACACGATCCGACCTTCCTCCCGCACCACTGGCGCAGACCAGTGAAGCCACCTCGCCCTACACGCGCATGACGGCGGCGCGCGCGGCCACTGAGCTCAATGAGGATGCGCGGACCGAAGATCGTACCGATCTGTTGAAGGGCATTGCACGGGCAACGGCGAAAAACATGGGCCAGTCGCTGACGATTCCGACCGCCACATCTGCCCGCCAGGTACCGGCAAAACTGCTGATCGAAAACCGTTCACTGCTCAACCGCCACTTGGCTCGCACGACCGGCGGCAAGGTCTCGTTCACTCACCTGATCGGATACGCGCTGGTGGAAGCCATGTGCGAGATGCCGTCAATGAACGTGCGCTACTCCACCGACAAGAAGGGCCGGCCGCAAATTGAGCGTCTCGCGCACGTCGGTTTCGGGCTGGCGATCGACGTGGCGCAACCCAACGGGAAGCGCTCGCTGATGGTGCCGGTCCTGCAGGAAGCGGACACACTGACATTTCTCGAGTTCGTTGCCGCCTATAACGACACGGTGCGTCGTGCTCGCGATGGTGAACTGACCCCGGATGATTTCCAGGGCGGCACCGTGACCCTGACGAATCCCGGCACGATCGGCACGACGACATCTGTTCCGCGCCTGATGACAGGTCAAGGACTCATCGTCGGTGTCGGCGCGACGAACTACCCCGCCGAATTCGCGGGCGTGTCCCCTCGCCGTCTGGCTCAGCTCGGCATCAGCAAGACGATGTTCCTGTCCTCCACCTATGACCATCGCATTATTCAGGGTGCGGCATCCGGCGAGTTCTTGCGGTTGATGGACAACAAGCTGTCCGGCAAGGACGGATTCTGGGATCGCGTCTTCGATACCTATCATGTCCCCCACCCGCCTTATCACTGGGAGCCTGATCGCGAATACGACATTGAGCGCGAAAAAGGCAAGCCTGCACGTATTGCGGAATTGATTCACGCATACCGCTCGCGCGGGCACCTTGCTGCTGACACTGACCCGCTGGCTTATCGTGTGCGGCGCCATCCTGACCTGGATATCACCAGCTACGGCCTGTCGGTGTGGGATCTGGATCGTCAGTTCCCCACAGGCGGTTTTGGCGGGGAATCCTACATGACGCTGAGGGAAATCCTCGATCGTTTGCGCGATACATATACACGCACCATCGGCATTGAATACATGCACATTCAGGATCCTGAGCAGCGCAAATGGGTCCAAGAGCGCATCGAGAAGCCCTACTCCGTGCCCTCGACTGAGGAACAGCGCCACATTTTGTCTACTCTCAATCACGCGGAGGCATTCGAGGAGTTCCTCCAGACCAAGTACGTCGGGCAGAAGCGATTCTCACTGGAGGGCGGCGAATCGCTGATTCCACTGCTTGATGCGATCCTGTCGGATGCAGCACAGGCCGGTTTACCTGAGGTGGCTATCGGAATGGCTCACCGCGGCAGGTTGAACGTACTGGCCAACATTGCCGGCAAGTCCTACGGGCAGATCTTCTCTGAGTTTGAAGGCAACGAAAACCCGCAGGACGAAGGCTCCGGCGACGTGAAGTACCACCTGGGCACTGAAGGCGTGTTCAGCCGTGAAGACGGTGTGGCCACCAAGGTGTATCTGGCTGCAAACCCGTCGCACCTGGAGGCCGCTGACGGCGTCCTCGAAGGCATCGTGCGCGCCAAGCAGGATCAGCTCCATGACGATGATTTCTCGGTTGTGCCGATTCTGATCCACGGCGATGCCGCCTTCATTGGCCAAGGAGTCGTGCAGGAAACACTGAACCTGTCTCAGCTCAAGGGATATCGAACCGGCGGCACGATCCACCTGATCGTCAACAACCAGATCGGTTTCACAACCGGCCCGACATCGGGACGTTCAACCCGTTACCCGACGGACCTGGCCAAAGGCCTGCAGGTGCCGATCCTGCACGTCAACGGCGATGATCCCGAGTCAGTGGTGCGCATGGGACATCTGGCAATGGCCTATCGCGAGCGCTTCCATAAGGACGTGATCGTGGATCTGGTGTGCTACCGCCGACGCGGCCACAACGAGGGCGACGATCCGTCGATGACGCAACCCGTCATGTATGAACTGATCCGTCAGATCCCATCAACCCGCACCGTCTACATGCGTAACCTGATCGGACGCGAGCAGCTGACCGAAGAAGAGGTCGAAGCATCCATCAAGGAATACGAAGACGAGTTGAACAAGATCCTCACGCAGACCCGTGAGGAAGGCTGGCAGGTTCCTGAATCCCAGCTGCCTGGTCAGGGCATGATGATCGGTTGGGAATCCCCCGTTCCGGCAGGCGCCATCGAACGCATCGGTGAAGCATTCAACACCTTCCCTGATGGCTTCGTTCCCCATCCCAAGATGCTGAAGCTGTGTGAACGGCGTCAGGAAATGGCGACGGGCACACGCCCGATCGACTGGGGCTTTGGTGAGCTGATCGCTTTGGGCTCGCTGGTCATGGAAGGAACTCCGGTGCGTTTTTCCGGACAGGACGCCCGTCGTGCAACGTTCGTCCAGCGTCACGCGGTTCTACATGACCACAACAATGGCCGCGAGTTCACTCCGCTCAACTTCCTCACCGACGATCAGGCGATCTTCGAAATCTACGATTCGCCCCTGTCTGAGTACGTCGTCATGGGATTTGAATACGGCTACTCGGTTCAGCGTCCTGATGCGCTGGTCGTGTGGGAAGCACAGTTCGGTGACTTCGCCAATGGCGCCCAGTCAGTGATCGATGAGTTCGTCAGCTCATCTGAGCAGAAGTGGGGACAACGCTCCTCGGTTGTCCTTCTGCTCCCCCACGGCTATGAAGGGCAGGGCCCCGACCACTCGTCAGCGCGCATTGAGCGTTATCTGACTTTGGCCGCCGAAAACAACATGTGGATCTGTCAGCCGTCGACACCGGCACAGCATTTCCACATGCTGCGCACGCAGGCCTACAGGCGCCCTCGTAAACCCCTCATTGCGTTCACGCCCAAGCAGCTGCTGCGTCTGCCCGCAGCCAGCTCGTCGATCGACGATTTCACGTCCGGTCACTTCCTGCCCGTCATTGGCGAGGTCGACCAGCGCGTCACCGATGTCAATCGCGTGGTGTTGTGTTCAGGCCGTCTCTACTACGACCTGGTCAAGGAACGTGAGGCGAAGGAAGCATGGTCGACTGCGATCGTGCGCGTCGAGCAGTACTACCCCAAGCCGATCGATGAGATTCGTGAGCAGCTGGATCGCTACCCAGGTGCTGAGGTTATGTGGGCGCAGGATGAGCCCCGCAACCAGGGCGCGTGGCCGTTCATGGCGCTTAACGTGTTCACCGAACTGGGCGTGCAGCCCACCGTGGTGTCGCGTCCTGCGTCCGCTTCCCCTGCGGCAGGCCGGGCCTCCACCCACAAGCGCCAGCTCGCTGAACTGCTCGCCACACTCTTTGGCAAGGACTGACCTGCTCGCTTCATAGACGCCTCGTGCTCCTCGATTTGCGCCTCTCGCGCTCGAGGGGCACTTGGCATGTGAGCTCCGCTTCTGTACCATCCGCCCCGTCATCTAAGCAGGACTCTGGGCATTTAGCGCGCGGGCCTGAATCTGCGGAACTTCTTCCTCACTCCTCACAGGCCCGTGCACAGCTGGTGTGTGAACCTCGATCTGCGGAGCTTCTTCGTCGTTCCCACATGCCTTTGAACACCTGTCGCGCCAGAATCTGACCTGCCAGCTTGCGTTACATGTGATGGGCGCTGCGAGCGGCTAATCTAGTGGAAGGTGCATGAAGGAGGAAACCAGTGAAGCGCATCTGCGTGATCGGTGATGACTTGGTCGCCGGAATCGGTGACCCCCGAGCCTTGGGGTGGGTTGGACGCGTCATTGCACGCACCCGTTTTGCCTCAGCCCCCGCCGTCATGCCCCTCGCCGTTCCTGGAGAAACAACCGCAGGTCTCGCTGCCAGGTGGGAAAGTGAAGTCAACGCGCGGATTTCCTCATCCGACACATTGCACATGGTGGTAGCCGTTGGTGCGGCCGACGTGCCCAGTGGGTTATCCACACCGCGGTCACGCCTGAATCTGGCCAATATTGTGGACCGTGCGCGCGAGCGCGGCATCTCCACGCTTGTGGTCGGCCCACCGCCTCTGGCCGGAGCCCAGCAGCAGCAGCTGGCGGCCCTTGACCGAGCATGTGCGGAAGTGTGTGACCGCCGGGGTATCACCTACGTGACGTGCCTGGAGCCCCTGGTCGCACATGACCAGTGGATCGCTGACATGGCCGCATCGACAGCCCGCTCCCCCCATGAGCTCACGTTGCCGGCGCAAGCCGGATACGCGCTGATGGCGTACCTGGTTCTTCACCAAGGCTGGTTTGAGTGGGTGGACGCTGACCCGATGCCGTAACAACCTGCCGGCCGCGGCGAGGTTGCCGCGCTGGTCAGAGCCACCCTCCAACGATTTCGAGGATCAGTTTCAGGTTGAGGATTGTCAGCACGATGGTGGACACCCATCCCAGGATTGCGACCCATTTCGCGTTGACGAAGCGCTCCCCCATGATTTTCTTCGACGATGTCAGCCACACCAGCGGCACCATTGAAATCGGCAATGCGATGCACAGGAATACCTGCGATCCCACCAGGAGTTCTTCGAGGGCGACCTCGGAACCATTAAATGCAATCGTGCAGACCAACACAGGAATCACAGTGATGACGCGGGTGATGACGCGGCGCGCCCACAGCGGAATGCGCAGCCTGATGAAACCCTCCATCACGATCTGGCCCGTCAGCGTGCCGGTAATCGTTGAGTTCTGGCCCGAGGCCAGCAGTGCGACAGCGAAGAGCGTGGACAGAACCGGGCTGGCAACTGTACCTGCCAGCGAGGGATTCTGGAGCGCATCGTAGAGCGAGCCGAATGTGGACAGGTCCTCGCTGGAACCGAAGAAGAGCGCAGCACCCAAAAGCAGCAGGAGGCAGTTGATCACGAACGCTGCACCCAGCTGGATGTTCGAATCCCACGTAGCGAAACGTACGGCGCGAGCCTGGTCGCCCTCGTCATGTCGGTTGTAGGAACGAGACTGCACGATGGATGAATGCAGATACAGGTTGTGGGGCATGACGGTTGCGCCCACAATGCCAAGTGCCATGGTGAGTTCGCCGCGGCTCAGCGTCTGGGGTGACGGCAAGAAACCCTTCGCCATGTCGGGGATGCTGGGTTGCGCAAGGATGACCTCGTACAGGAAAACCGCCATGATCGTCAGAATCAGCGTGACGACGATGGCCTCAATCTTCCTGAAACCGACGCTCATCAGCAGCAAGAGCAGCAGCACGTCGAGGACGGTGATGAGGACACCGACGATGAGCGGCAGTCCAAACAATAAGTGCAAGGCGATAGCTGCGCCGATGACTTCCGCCAGGTCGGTCGCCATGATGGCGAGCTCGGTGACGACCCATAGGACGAGCCCGAGTGTGCGCGAGGTGTGGGCGCGCGTAGCCTGCGCCAGGTCCATGCCGGCAACGATGCCAAGTTTGGCTGCCATGTACTGCAGCAGCATCGCGATCAGCGAGGAAACCAGAATGACGTTGAGCAGCAGATACCCGTATTGCTGACCGCCGCCGATGGAAGTTACCCAGTTGCCCGGATCCATGTAACCTACCGCGACCAGGGCGCCCGGGCCCGAAAAAGCGAAGAGTTGGCACAGGAAGCTCGCATTCTTATCAGGGATCGCCACAGTTCCGTTGATCTCCTGCAGAGACGGCCCGTTAGCAAGGGTCACTAAATGCCGGCGACCGTCTGTGCGCGGTGCTGCATCGTCGCGTCCAGTCGTGCGCACTCCACTCTCACGTTTCACGTGCATTTTCTCTTTCTCTTTATCAATCCCTCGGTGCGAGGAATCCCCTCAAACGCCTGGCCTCGAATAAGCCCAGGCAGCTTCCCAGAGGCACGGCGTGAGAACTCCTCGCAGGATCTCACGGGTATACGATACCTCGTTTTCGGCTAACCGTAATTCATCTGGAGATCGCTGCGCCACATATCACAGCGGCTCTCATGGCGCGAGGTCGCACGCGTGGCACGGGTTCGCACGAACCACGATCTGGCTCTCCTCGGTGCACATACCCCTAGATTTAAGGCCTCGCGGTGCACATACCCCTAAATTCGGCTCTCAAAATACACATACCCCTAGCTAAAGTGTCAGCGAAGATGCCCACAGACAGCCTCATAGGCTGTGACCAGCGCTTTTGGAAACTGGCCCGAGGACAGGGTTTTTAAATCTAGGGGTTCGTGCACAAAAAAGCGAAGATCTAGGGGAATGTGCACCTGCCCAAGTTAGATCTAGGGGTATGTGCACCTACTCGGGCTAGATCTGCGCTTGCGGAGCCGAATGTCAGCCCTTCAAGTCCACAACCGGCGTGTACCGCTCACGCCATACAGACATTCGCGCATTAACCCACATTTCGGGCATTAACCCGGTATTAACCCCATTCCAACGCGCTCCCCGCCCGCGACCGCCTGTCGCCCCAGGCACATAAAAAAGCCCAGCACCATGAGATG
>OKOL01000342.1_pt1 | contig 12966 bp, 24 predicted proteins | sample 1611091 | NCBI WGS metagenome assembly OKOL01 (sample SAMN04436710, study PRJEB24849) | human gut metagenome | biome: human gut; feature: NICU; material: stool | host: Homo sapiens | place: USA: Saint Louis, MO | collected 2010-09-26
CATCGTCTTCTTCCTCGTACATTGAGCTATTCGGATCGCTCATCAGTTCTGCGCAGCACGCTTCACATACATGAACTTCCAGCACATGCAGCTTCTGACCGCAGTTAGCGCACGTTAAAGCCCGCTCGACGCTTTCTTTCTGGTATTGAAGGGATTGTGATGGGCTAAGCATTATTGGCGTCCTGCATCAGGAGAAAGACAATCATGGCGGCGCGGAGAGGTCTGATATCAAATATTGGACTCACGCCTTTTGCATCTACACACCATTCAGTTAACTGGTCTAAGAAAGAAATTCTGTATTTCTCAATAATCGGCCATGCGTCTGCCGGGTTATTACATGGGTCAAACGCGCCTATTTTAGTTGGACCTCTTACTATCACTGCGCTACAACTGTCTTCTTGTGTCCCTTGCCATCCCAGGCCGTTAAACTTCTTATGCCCTGTCGCTATCGCGACTCGCTTGTTAATTTCAAAATCACTTAACTGTGAATAATCCATTGTCATTTCCTCGCACGATGTCTTAGCCACCGGATATCCCACAGGTGAGCCGTGTAGTTGAAGGTTTTTACGTCAGATTCTTTTGGGATTGGCTTGCGTTTATTTCTGGAGCGTTTCGTTGGAAGGTATTTGCAGTTTTCGCAGATGATGTCGGTGATACTTCGTCGCTGTCGTCTCATGCAGCATCCTCAAAATTAAATCCAAGCTGACATGAAAATGCTTCACATGATTCAGAACACGAACCTGAATCATACTGTCGCATTGATGTCATTCTTGAGGCTAACTCATCTCTTGATATATCACTAAACAAGGCAATCAGTGATTTAAGTGTATTATTCCCTCGATACATAACCGGTTCCTTTCCTGTTTTTATTTCTGTATCAAGGATGTTGATAAATGCATCTGCAAGTTCTGGCTCATCCATGGCTGCCAGCGCCACCTTTTGCATACTTTTTTTTATGCAGAAAACACAATTACCAAGATGCTCCTGTATGCCAAGATCAAACTTCTGCTCACTCCACCAATCAAGCACATCCTGTTTTTCAAAATCGCTTATATCAGCCAGGTACCGAAAACCATTAGCCCTTTTAAGCCTGTTTGGTTCATCTGTGCGAATGCCAAGCCATGTGATGAAATTTCCTTTCCCAAACTTTTCCTGACAATATTTGGTGAATGGAACAGACTTCATTCTGTCGGTACAGAACGCACCGCCGATATATGGATGTCCGTATTTATTCAACATCCTTTTCCACGGTATAAGATCTGGACCAATATCATTGACACCTATCTCTTCATAACTACTGGCCTTCCCCATTTCTGGATTAGGTATTACACGAAGGCAATGTAAGTCTATTTTCCAGTTACTGACGATATTTCGGATGAACTCATATGTTTTAGGGTGCTCTGCCCCTGTATCCATGAAAACGTAATGCACGTCTTCACCTGCCTGTCGCTTTTGCTCCATTAGCCAGAGCAAATATGCTGACGTCCTGCCACCGGAGAAACTAACGACATTTATCATGCAGCCCTGTCTCCCCATCTCGCTTTCCACTCCAGAGCCAGTCGCGCTTCGTCTGACCACTTAACGCCACGTTCTGTACCGAATGCCTGTATAAGCTCTAATAGCTCCGCAAATTCGCTTACACGCATCCTGCTGGTTGACTGGCCTATTACCACAAAGCCATTCCCGGCAAGGTTAGGAACAACGTCCTGCTGCTTTAATGCTGCGGTAAACACACACTTCCAGCTTTCTGCATCCAGCCAGCGACCATGCCATTCAACCTGACGAGAGACGTCACCAAGGCAAGCCCAAAGCTTCCGATTCTGGTCTAAGCTGCGGTTGCGCTCCTGAATGATCACTACGATTGGCTTGGTTGGGTCTGGAAGAATTTGCTGTACCGCGTGAATAGCGTTTTGCTGATGTGCTGGAGATCGAATTTCAAAGGTTAGTTTTTTCATGACTTCCCTCTCCCCCAAATAAAAAGGCCTGCGATTACCAGCAGGCCTGTTATTAGCTCAGTAATGTAGATGGTCATACGTCAGCCCCTTGTGCATATCGTCTGCCACGCGCAGCAGGTGCATTTGATGCTGTGCAAATCTGTCTGGCTTCATCCTGATCACATGCAACAAAGTGTCCGTTGCAGAACCGCTGGTAAACCGTACCAAGTGAGCCAAAACGGTTTTTCGTCACGATGATTTCAGCAAATGGCGCGGCGCTACTGTTCTCGTCATATACCGCTTCCCGATAGAGCATGATGATTGAGTCTGCGTCCTGCTCAATGCTTCCTGAATCACGCAAATCTGCGTTTGTCGGGCGTTTGTTTGGTCGCTTCTCAACATCGCGCGAAAGCTGACTTAGGGAGATCACAGGCGTTTTCAGGTCTTTCGCCATCGCCTTAAGGCTTCCGGAGATGTGAGCAATTGCGAGGTCGTTGCGATCTGCTTTCGGCTTCTCAATCAGGCCAAGATAATCCGCCATGATGAGTGACAGGTTTGGATTTTCCTGTTTGTGCCGTTCTGCGATTGAGCGTATTTCTTCGACCGATAACCGCGAGGCATCGACTACCCATACATCCAAATCTGCAAGCTGACTCATGCCGTTAGCAACGCGCGCCCAGCCTTCGTCATCCATCGATGCAGGATTTCGCAGCACGCTAACCGACATCCTCCCGGCGTTGGCAATACTTCGCTCTGCAATCTGCAATGCGCTCATTTCCATTGAGAAAATCAATACCCCGCGCCGGACGTCAGAACCAGGAATAACGCGGCTTGCAACGCCTTCGGCAATCTTCAGCGCCAGTTCGGTTTTCCCCATACCAGGACGAGCAGCGATTATCACCAGGTCTTCCGCGTTCATCCCTCCGGTGATGGCATCAAGTTCTTCGATTCCGGTCTTCAGGGTATCTGACTCTTTTCCGTTCCTCAGACGCCTGTCAAGCGTGTCAGTGTAGTCGGTGATGATTTCCCCTAACCGTACAGGTTTAACCTCGTCACGGGGCTTTCTGATGGCTGAAAGACGCTTTACAAGTTCATCCATCGCCTGACTTGATGCGTCGATGGTTCCGCTCTGAATTGGTTCACGCATTTCATCCATGATTTCCAGCACCAGACGGCGGTGATAGTTATCCGCGACCATTCCGGCATATCCCTTCAGGTTTGCGGCACTCGGGCAGTTTTTGCTGGTCATCAGGATTGACGTGAAATGCTCCTCTCCGCACGCCTCGGCAACCATCAGCGCGTCGATTAGGTTTCTGTTTCGCGCCTGTTTGCGGATAACCTCGAAGGCTTTCCGGTAGAGCGGAATTGAAAACGCTTCCGGCTCAAGCGTTGCCAGAACGTCACTGGCAGTTGGTGTTAATCCACCAATCAGCAGGCCACCGATAACGCTCGCTTCGATATCCTGTCTCATGCAATCCCCCTGTCTGCAAACTTCCCTTCCCGTACTCCCGTTAACGAATCTTCCCTCAGCAGGTAATCAAAATCTGCCGTCCAGCCAGTGTCGTTGTCTCCGAAGTAAAACGGCTTGGCCTGATGTACAAACGCCCTGACATACGCTCTGAAACCGTCCACGTTTGGCGTTTTCAGTTGCGGGATGATTTTCTTCAGGCGGCGTTTGCGTTTCTCGTTGACCGCAACAGCGTGTGGCAGTCTGTCACCGACTTCGGTGTTGTAGGCGTTAAGGAAGGATTCGTAGTCGATGCGTTCTGCCTTGCGACGTTCAGGCTTAACCTGCCCATCGCCGCCCCCATTGGGGGGTAGGGGGGTATTATTTATATTCTTGTTAATACCTTCTTGTTCATGATGTGCGGTTGTTTGTGCGACATCATGTGCGGTTGTTTGTGCGGCATGTACTCTGAAAGCCGCGCCATTACTGGCTTCGTCATGTGCGGCATCATGTGCGGTTGTTTGTGCGGCTTCATGTGCGGGTGAATCGTCCATTTTTTGAGCATATTCATGGTAATTTGTGATGGTAATCACACGACCTTTTTGCTTCTCTCCATCAATGGTGATCATCCCCTCTTTCACAAAAACCTGAAGCATCCGCTCAACCTGATCGCGGCTTGCTGGCTTGCCATGCCTGTCGCATAACTGAAGACCTAAATCAGCTGCTGTCACAACCAGTTGACCGGGTTGCAGATGCCATTCATGACCTTTGAAATTCGCTTTGTATGGCTTTCTGGCGGCATTCAGGAGAAGGTTTTCCCACAGGGTGCGAAGATAAACATCTTTCGCCCATGACTGTTTCAGAATGCTCCGGTACAACGGAATGTAACCAGTTTTCTGGTTCTCCATCCTGTTGCTCCTGCGCTCGTGTGCGGCGCTGAAATCGTAGATTTTTGCTGTGTTGCTCATAACTACCTGCCTTGACGAAAGACCTTAAGAACATCGTTAAACTGACTTACGGATATGTCTTCTTTGAGCAGCTTTTCCAGAAATGCGTTTGGAATGAACGTATATCCATCCTCTTTTGGTAGAGACGGGAGCAACGCCCTCGCCTCAGCCTTCAGAAGCTCAGTTCTGGCAACTTTCACAAAAGAGATTTGAGTTCTTTCATCAATGGAACGAAGGAAGCGCAAACGCTTAGCTTCTTTGTGTGTATCAGGTGGATTAAAGCCTTTGTTTCGCATATAATTACCTCGTTGGATGTTGTTAAAATTCCATCTGGATTTGTTCAGAACGCTCGGTTGCCGCCGGGCGTTTTTTATTGGTGAGTCCATCAAGCGCATACTTAAAAGCCCTGCTAATCGGACTGATGTCTGATGCCATTCCGAAAGCACACAAGACCGAAGCAATAAATCTCCAGTCCGTTCTGCTTATCTTCGATTCATGACAGCCAATCATCTTTGCCAGACCGCGCTGGGTAAGCGTTGACAGGTTGATGAGTAAATCAGTTTCAGCGCGATCAATTTCTCGCTGTGTTGGCTTGCTGTAGCTTGCTTGTGCCATTTGTTAATTTTCCTATATTGATATTGAGTTATAGCGGCACACCCAATGGATTTGCCGCTGATGTTTGCTCACCCGGTTAGAGGTGAAAGGCCAGAACTGTTAAAGAGCAATTTGCTTATGCCGCTTGGCGGTAAGCACTTTCTTGATACTTCAGGGCGCCAGCTGTAACGATTTCCAATCGATAGGCGTCTTTCTCTGGGATAACTTCTTTCCACTGAGAGACTGCTGCATCGCTAATGCCTAGTGCTTTAGCAACAGCACGCTGGGTTCCGAAGTGGTCAATAACATCTTTTTTGTACATAGACTCGCTCCGAAATTAAAGAACACTTAAATTATCCACCAAAGGAATCTTAAGTCAAGTTTATTTAAGATGTCTTAACTATGAATACACAACTGATGGGTGAGCGTATTCGCGCTCGCAGAAAAGAACTCAAGATTAGGCAGGCTGCCCTTGGCAAGATGGTTGGCGTGTCTAATGTTGCTATTTCCCAATGGGAGCGATCTGAAACTGAGCCCAATGGCGAAAACCTATTGGCCTTAGCCAAGGCTTTGCAGTGCTCCCCTGATTACCTGTTGAAAGGAGAGGATAGTCTTTCAAACATTGCCTATCACAGCAGGCATGATCCAAGAGGTTCGTATCCTCTAATTAGTTGGGTAAGCGCAGGATGTTGGATGGAAGCTGTAGAGCCATATCATAGGCGTGCAATAGATAACTGGTACGACACAACGGTAGATTGTTCTGAAGACTCTTTTTGGCTCGATGTTAAAGGCGACTCAATGACTGCCCCGGCAGGACTGAGTATTCCTGAGGGGATGATTATTCTCGTCGACCCAGAAGTCGAACCACGTAATGGAAAGCTGGTAGTCGCCAAACTTGAAGGAGAAAACGAGGCGACATTCAAAAAGTTAGTTATTGATGCCGGTAGAAAATTCCTGAAACCACTCAATCCACAATACCCAATGATTGAAATCAATGGGAACTGTAAAATCATTGGCGTTGTCGTTGATGCCAAGCTAGCAAACCTTCCTTAAGGGGCTTTCGCCCCTTTTTTATTTCCCGTTAAAAATCAAAGACAAACTAAATTCACGCCCATAAAATTAAGTTTTCTTCAAAAATGCACTTGACCAATAAATTAAGAAGTCTTAAATTTAAGCCATCAGCAGGACGCTGGAAGCCAAACGGAACAGATTGGCAGGCTCTTTAACATCGACGGACTCTCAACCTAACCGTTGAGACCAGAACTTGAGTGGTTTTGGGGATGGCGCGAATTGCAGCTGCAAGACAGCGATCGAGAAGATAAGCACCTCGACGCGTCATGCGCCAAAGCCACTTAAAGGAGACCATCATGGTAACCATTGTCTGGAAAGAATCCAAAGGTACGGCAAAAAGCCGCTACAAAGCTCGCAGAGCAGAACTTATTGCCGAGCGACGCAGTAATGAAGCACTGGCGCGAAAAATTGCGCTAAAGCTCTCTGGTTGCGTCAGAGCAGACAAAGCAGCATCACTAGGAAGCCTTTGCTGCAAGAAGAAAGAAGAAGTCGTTCGAAAAAATAGAAGTATTTATTACAAGGATTCAAACCCATTAGGAAACAAAATACATGCAGTCCAAAAAATAAAATTGTACAGTAAACCACCGTACGGTGCTTATTGAGTATGCTTATGGTGAAAAAGACTATTTATGTTAATCCCGACCACGGACAAAATAGAAAAGTATCTGATAGAGGTCTTACATCTCGAGACAGGAGGAGAATAGCGAGATGGGAAAAGAGGATAGCATATGCATTAAAAAACGGTGTAACACCTGGCTTTAATGCTATAGATGACGGTCCTGAATATAAGATTAATGAAGACCCAATGGACAAAGTTGACAAAGCATTAGCAACACCATTTCCTCGCGATGTTGAAAAAATTGAAGATGAAAAATATGAGGATGTAATGCACAGGGTTGTTAACCACGCTCACCAACGAAATCCAAATAAAAAATGGTCATAGCCCACTTCGGTGGGTTTTTTATTGTCTGAACTAACCGAATTTACTACAGCAAACCACGCAGTGAAATGGGCGTGACTTGTGTTGGTCGCCAGAAAATGAAATTAGGCAGCAAACCACTTATTTGAGAGGAATTAATATGTCATCAATCCGCTTAACAACGAGTATGAAAGAGAAAATCGCTCGTAACGCTTTAATTAAATCTGGGGTTTTCACTGAGCTTGAAGAAGTAACAAAGTTAAAGAACCAGCTTGCACTTGACGCCAGAGTTGTTGTGTTTGGCGGTAAAAAGAAAACTGAGGAAGTGGATCAGTTATCATCCAAGTTAATGGCTATAAGCGAAGAACTTGAAAAGCTGGGATGTTCATTTTACTCATGCGATGCCCGTTCAACTTCAATTTATCTGACTGTATCTGGCAGAAGGGTTGGCTGGTATTCATATGGGAAAGACGGCAACGGCGAAGATATATTGCTCCCTACTCCGACCAAAGATAAATGCATGTTTAGCGCAGAACACGAAATAACAAAAAGGTTTGATGAAATCTGCGCATTGCAACAAAAACTTGAAGCCAAGAAAAAGGATATCGAATCAAATGTATGGGCTGCTTTGAACTCAGTCACAACAGTTAAGCGACTTATTGAAGTTTGGCCTGAAAGCAAAGAGTTGCTACCAAAAGAAGCAGATAAAGCAAGTACAGCACTTCCTGCTTTACGGGTAGAAGATTTGAATAAGATGATTGGACTTCCTTCCGAGGTCGCATAATCGTCCTTTATTTTTGGCATAAACAACAGAATAAACACTGCACTGTGTATTCATTCCAATGAGTGAATACACGGAGCAATGTCGCTCGTAACTAAACAGGAGCCGACTTGTTCTGATTATTGGAAATCTTCTTTGCCCTCCAGTGTGAGGGCTTTTTTATATGCATACCAATAACGCTTCACTCGAGGCGTTTTCGTTATGCAATCAAATATAAGGAGTTACCCATGATGCACTTTCAGCTCGCGGGTAGCGGCGTCATGTCCGCTTTCTACCCGCACGAATCTGAATTATCACGCCGAGTTAAACAATTAATCAGAGCAGCAAAGAAACAACTGGAGGCGTTATGCGCAATGAAATAGCCATTAATCACCAGATGCTTCGTGCTGCACAGAACAAAGCAGTAATAGCCAGATTTATTGGTGATTCAAAAATGTGGCTTGAAGCAAATAAAGCGATGAAATCAGCTATCAACCTTCCATGGTATCGCAGGAAATGAGTTTTACAGATAACTGGTCAGACGAAGAATTCATTCGTCAGATGAAAGAATTAATCGGTAACGAAGGAGATATTCATGTCACTTGCAACCACCGTGAAGGAGAGCAAGTTACAGAGACGCATGTACACGCAGCAGGCGTTAATGTATCGCCAGAAGGGAGATCGTGAAGGTGTTCGCGTCTTTTTAAATGCGGCAAAGACTGAAGTATTAAATCAGCGTTATTTCCTTGGGCCATGCCCATTCTGAGAACAAACATATGAGCAAAGAATTTTACGCAAGACTGGCAGCTATTCAGGAGAACTTGAACGCGCCAAAGAATCAGTACAACTCATTCGGTAAATATAAATACAGAAGCTGCGAAGACATTCTTGAAGGAGTTAAGCCGTTACTGAATGGCCTGTTTTTATCAATCAGCGATGAAGTTGTGTTGATTGGTGATCGGTATTACGTGAAAGCAACGGCAACTATTACCGATGGCGAAAACAGTCATACGGCAACCGCACTAGCACGAGAGGAAGAAAGCAAGAAAGGAATGGATTCTGCACAAGTTACGGGAGCTACAAGCTCTTATGCACGCAAGTATTGCCTCAATGGTTTGTTCGGCATTGATGATGCGAAAGATGCAGATACAGACGAGCATAAACATCAGCAGAACGCAGCAGCAAAGCAATCAAAACCATCACCTACATCTGAACAGGTTCTAAAAGCATTCACTGACGCAGCAATGCAGAAAAACACCGTAGAAGAGCTTAAACAGGCGTTCGCCAAAGCGTGGAAGATGCTCGAAGGCACACCGGAGCAGCACAAAGCGCAGGACGTTTACAACATCAGACGAGGCGAATTAGAAGGAGCGGCAGCTTAATGGCACATTCGATTACTGTAAGACTAAACAAGCCCGCAAGAGAGTTTCAGGCCGGGGAAAATATCGGATTCAACATCCGTGCTGGCGTTCAGTATTACGATCGCCAGACAAAAAAGAAAGAATGGACAAACTACAGCGCCGTTGTATTTGCCAAGCCGGGAGCGCAAGTGGATTACTACCGTAGTGTTCTTGTTGAAGGTGGCATTGTTGAAATTACCGGAGAAAACATCAGGGTTGATGTTTATCAGGGGCAAAATGGTCAATCAATCACTCTTGAATTACTGAATGCAAAGATTGGATTTGCAGCTTCAGGAAATGGCCCGCAGCAGCAAAGTAGTAACCAGCAGAACACTCCTGTATACGACGATTCCATCCCATTCTGATTCAGAAAAATAAGGATTTAATTATGCCAGCGCCTCTGTATGGTGCGGATGACCCGCGCCGCTGTTCCGGCAATTCCGTATCGGAGGTGCTGGATAAATTCAGGAAAAACTACGACCGGATAATGTCTCTACCGCAGGAAACGAAAGAGGAAAAGGAATTTCGCCATTGTATATGGCTTGCAGAGAAAGAAGAACGCGAGAGAATTTACCAGACATCAATCCGACCATTCCGCAAAGCCACATATACCCACTTCCCTGAAATTGACCCGCGCCTGCGTAATTACCGCTCACGCTATGGCGCTATCAGTAATGACTGAGGAATTTACCATGAGAGGACTTGCATACAATCCCGGCATTCTTCCGGCAGAAATGATTATTCGCCAACGCGTAAAGCCAATGCCATCGAGAGAGGAATTACTTAAGCGAAACTCGCTTCCATCAGTGAATCAGAACAAATATCTGAATGCGATGTGGCGCAAAGGAGGCAACCAGTGAGCGAAATTAACTATCAGGCACTGCGCGAGGCGGCAGAGAAAGCAACGTGTGGTGTGTGGTCGCTCGAATATGGAGATGGCCGATTTGATGGTGATGATGCACTAATTCATCGCGATGCTGCTGGATATGTTCCCATTTGCAGAATTGAAGGAGCGCATCCTGAAAGCGGTTTCGATGAAGATTTCCAAATGGAACAGCAGGCCAATGCTGAATTCATCGCTGCAGCCAATCCGGCTACCGTCTTAGCTCTGCTGGGCGAGCTGGAAACAGCAAAAAAGCGCATAGCAGAACTGGAGGTGCGGGAAATACTGCTCCCGGAACGTAGCAGCATGCTTCATCGAACAGATTTTCACGATGATTACCAAACGGTAATGGCATACAAAGTTTCTGAAGTCATCGATGCAATCCGCGCTACTGGCATTCGCATCAAAGGAGAGTGATATGGCGTTAACACACCACGAACTCTGTCAGATTGCGTACAAGTTCCTTAAGCGCAACGGGTTCAAGGTTTGCTTTCATGACCGCTTTGTTGCTGTAACCAGTACCGGAGAACAGCCAGATGCTATGGGATTCAGAAATTCAGCATCATGCCTGATAGAGGCGAAGTGTTCTCGTGCTGATTTGTTGGCAGATAGAAAAAAGCGTTTCCGTAAAAATCCCTCACTTGGCATGGGCGACTGGCGATTCTTTATTAGTGAGCCGGGGATTATTTCAATTGAGGATTTACCACCTGGCTGGGGATTACTTCACGTTGTTAACGGAAGAGTACGGAAAGTACATGGGTGGCCAAAGGGCAATTGCTGTTGGGGTAATCCTGACGATAAGCCATTTACTGGAAATAAGCAGGTTGAATGCGATTACATGTTATCTGCATTAAGGCGCATGGAGTTGAGAGGGCACCTTAATGAAATATATGACGGTGTAATTGTTAATAAGAAAGAAGGAAACGCGGCATGACCACTATTACCAAAGAGCGACTGCTGACAATCAAGCAGTGGCGCGAAACATACGGACCTGGTAGCAACGTTGTACTGCCAGCAGAAGAAGCGGAAGAACTGGCACGAATTGCTCTGGCATCGCTGGAACGCGAACAGATTCGCCACGAGCATGCCAAATGGTCTGACTCCACATTTGGCTGCGTTGGCCCCATTGGTCCACTGAAACACCTCTCAAAAGAGGCTCTGGAAGCCGCAGCCGAACCTGACGATCTCAGCGAGTGGGCTGATATGCAGTTCCTGTTGTGGGATGCACAGCGCCGTGCTGGCATCAGCGATGCTGAAATTACCGCTGCTATGGAAGATAAATTGAAGATCAACATGGAGCGCCAGTGGCCTGAGCCAAAAGATGGTGAGCCTCGCTTGCACATTAAAGAACCCGGCAACTCTCCGGGAACTCCGGATAGTTGGATAAGCTGTAGTGAGCGAATGCCGGAAGAAACGGGTGACATTATTGTTGTTTCGGATGGCATTGTAATGTCAGGGATTTCTTATTCTCGTCGTGACGGGTTCTATATGGCCGCATTGGAGTACGACGACGACGAACCAATTGACGGTGTAACCCACTGGATGCCGCTGCCAGAACCGCCGCAGGGGTGAAATGATGCTTGGCCTGAAGTATTTTATGTAATTGGTATTGCTATATTTTTATCTGGGGATAAACGAATGTTCTCTCTGATTCAACGTGGTCAGATATACACCGATAGCGCTGGCTATCCAGTAAAAATCATTCGTAGTACTGATCACTCAGTATTCTTCAAGAGGATGGATGGCTATCCTGGAAGAGTGTGCATCAGAAAATTCAATAATTTATTCGAACACATTGATCACAGAGAATATCACCAGATCCTGGCTGAAACAGAGCAGGAGAACCATCTGAAAAAATTACGTGCCATGCAAAGGAGATAAACCGGTAAAGGTGTTCGCGATAAAGGTGAATATCGGCAATGAATAACAATCCTCGAACTCGCGGGGATTTCTTTTATATGGGGATAATATGACCATCCACTTTCACGGCAGCCCAATATGGGGGGATGAGCATGCCCCTACAGATATGCTGATTAAAGCCCTTTACCGTGATGGTGGGGCTTTTGTTTCATTTGCCAGACCAGAGCAGATGAAAAAGATTGCCATGTTCCCTTGTGATATACGCCTTGATAACGGCGCTTTTAGCGACTGGATGAAAGCATTAAAGAAAGGCACTCCGGTAGACTGGAGTAAGAGACGAGCAAAATTCTACGACTTTGTTGGGAAGTGGTTCAGCAGAATTGAATGGTTTCTTATACCTGACGTTATCGAAGGGACAGAGGCAGAAAACGACGAGCAGATTGAGTTGGTTCCTGATTGGCTAAAATCAAAAGCGGTTCCGGTCTGGCATACCGACGAATCAATTGAACGTCTTTTACGCCTTTCTAGCAAATTTGAATGGGTGGCGATTGGATGCTGCGGACCACACAGGCACATACGCTCTAAATGGTGGGAACAGAGAATGGATGAAGTTTTCACTGAGCTTTATATCAATCGTAATTTGAAAGTGAAAATTCATGGTCTTCGAATGCTCGACGTGAGAGTTCTTGGTATGTATCCGTTCGCCAGTGCGGATTCTACTAATGTTGCTGTTAACGTACCGAAGACAGAGAAGCGATTTCCTGAGATTACCGACAAACTGGCACGCACAGCTGTACTTCGCGCTGCTATTGAAAAGGTGCACCCGCCATCGATATCAGCATGGGTAGACAGAAAGATGAGAGAGCCGGCGCAAGCCGGTTTTTTATTTGAATTCACCGACGCCGCTTAATGCGGATTTCTTTTATCTGAACTCGCTACGGCGAGTTTTGTTTTATGGAGATGATAAATGCACTTCCGAGTCACAGGAGAATGGAATGGAGAACCATTCAACAGAGTTATCGAAGCAGAGGACATCAACGACTGCTATGACCACTGGATGATATGGGCACAGATAGCACATGCAGACGTAACCAATATTCGAATTGAAGAACTGAAAGAACACCAAGCCGCCTGATGGCGGTTTTTTATTG
>OKOL01000349.1_pt1 | contig 12856 bp, 9 predicted proteins | sample 1611091 | NCBI WGS metagenome assembly OKOL01 (sample SAMN04436710, study PRJEB24849) | human gut metagenome | biome: human gut; feature: NICU; material: stool | host: Homo sapiens | place: USA: Saint Louis, MO | collected 2010-09-26
CTGGCTACGCAGTACGTTTTAACTCCCTGACTAAAGAACAGCAGCAGGACGTTATCACCCGTACTTTCACTCAGTCCATGTAAGTGGAATTGACTGAAATCACGCGTTAACAAGCGTACAATAAAGGCTCCACGTCAGTGGGGCCTTTTTAGCACCCTCTCCACCTCAGTCTCTTTTGTCCGCTATCTATACTGAATGGATAACAGCCAAAACAGACTTAACACAGCCGGCTTTGAGCTGTGCATACACAGGCCCCGGACGGGCCGATGATGGAGATATCACCGCAATGTCAACTATTGGTCGTATTCACTCCTTTGAATCCTGTGGCACCGTCGATGGCCCGGGTATCCGCTTTATCACCTTTTTCCAGGGCTGCCTGATGCGCTGCCTGTACTGCCATAACCGCGACACCTGGGACACGCACGGCGGTAAAGAAGTCACCGTCGACGATCTGATGAAAGAGGTGGTGACCTATCGCCACTTTATGAACGCCTCCGGCGGCGGTGTGACCGCGTCCGGCGGTGAAGCCATTCTTCAGGCTGAGTTTGTCCGCGACTGGTTCCGCGCCTGCCATAAAGAAGGCATTCATACCTGCCTCGACACCAACGGCTTTGTACGTCGCTACGATCCGGTGATTGATGAACTGCTCGACGTGACCGATCTGGTGATGCTCGATCTCAAACAGATGAATGATGAGATCCACCAGAATCTGGTGGGCGTCTCCAACCACCGCACGCTGGAGTTTGCCAAATACATTGCCGACAAGGGCATCAAAACCTGGATCCGCTACGTGGTTGTTCCTGGCTGGTCAGATGACGACGACTCCGCGCACCGCCTGGGAGAATTTACCCGCGACATGGGGAACGTCGAGAAAATCGAGCTTCTGCCCTATCACGAGCTGGGTAAACATAAATGGGTGGCCATGGGTGAAGAGTACAAGCTTGATGGCGTGAAGCCGCCGAAAAAAGAGACGATGGAACGCGTCAAAGGTATTCTTGAACAGTACGGTCACAAAGTGATGTATTAAAGAAAAGGCCCGGTGAGAACCGGGCCTTTTTTATTCTATTTAAAGACGCCGTTAATAACGGAAGTCACAATCGCAGTACTCAGCGCAATTAAGACCAGGTCGTCACCCACTACGCGCCATTCGTAGCCGGGATAGGAAGGAAGCTGGTCCAGCATTGAGGCCGGAACGGCCTTCTTCGCAATACCCGGAGGCAGTGGTTTACCGCGCGCCAGGTTTTTTGCGATCCCCGGGGGCAGTGACTTATAGCCCGTTAAGCCGTAATTCACGGCAAGATGACGGACATGATCGAAGCTCACGCGAGCATCAACGTCATTACCGACATCTTTGCTGTTTTTGAAGTTCTTATCCGATTTTCCAGGGTTATCCTGTCCGCTATTTTGCTTATTACCATGGTTACCGGAGTTACCCGAATTCCCGTTACCATGATTGCCGCCATTACCTTGTCCGCCACCGTTTCCGTGACCACCGCCGTTCCCGTTGCCAGGATTAGCCATGACCGGAGCCGTTGCAAACGTTAAAGACAACACTACGGCAAGTGCGGTAGTGGAAAAACGACGTATAGACATGATTGTTGCCTTTTAGTGGTAGAACTCATTTGAATTATCGCCAGGGGGGAAAAACAAACAATACGTAAAAGTCTTATATGTGACAGGGACAAAAAAGCCTGTCGATGACAGGCTTTTATTTAATCAGGCGTGTGCCACAGGCGTTGGATGTTCGCCCGCTTTACGCAGCAGCATTAAGAGATAAATAAACGACACGCTGGCGATCATGATAAACAGTAAATTGTCGGAATAATTTTGCATCAGCATCGCGGTAAACGTCGGCCCTAATAAGCTGCCGATGGTATAGCTCAGTAACAGCGCCTGGTTCATTGCCACGAGCTGGTGATGCTCAACTTTCTCACAGGCCCACGCCATCGCGACCGGATAAAGCGTGAAACCTGCCGCTCCAAGAATAAACAGCGCGGGTGCCATCGCGGCATTGCTGAGCATGGCGAGGCATCCCATGATCACCACGAAGACCTGAACGCGCAGCACCAGCAAACGGCCAAAGCGATCAGCCAGACGGCCAATTGGCCATTGTCCAACAATACCCGCACTCACCATCACCGCCATCCAGAAGCCAATTCCGGAGTCGCTGACGCCCTGATGGTTCAGATAAAGCGGCATCAGGCCATAGAGCGAGCCCAGTACAATCCCCGAGATAATGCAGCCGTTAACGCCCAGACGGGCCTGACGCAGTCTCAGCATGGGCCAGACGTGGGTTGCTTCCTGGTGTTCACTGTTCTGGTTCACAATGCGCGTAAAGAGCAGCGGCAGGATTGCGGCCAGCACCATGCCCGTTACCCACGGCAGAACGCTCATCAGGTCGGTTGGCAGCTTGCTCACCATCAGTTGTCCCAGCACGGTGCCGACATAGTAAACCATCATGTAGGCAGCCAGCAGGCGTCCGCGGTTGCGGGAGGTGCCGCTGCACATCAGCGCACTTTCAACGACCACCCAAATCATCGCGCAGCCTACACCGGCGATAAAGCGCCATGCCATCCAGCTCCAGAAGCCGACCATCAGGCCCAGCCCCGCACATCCGGCGGCGAAAATCAGCGAGGCCAGATAATAGCTGCGGTTAAAGCCAAAGCGCTTGATCAGGCTCCCGGTCACCAGCGTACCCAGCAGGTTCCCGGTAAAAAAGGATGAGCTGACCATACCCACCTGCCAGGTCGGTAAGTTTTCATGGGCGAGCCACAGCGGGACGAGCGTATTTAACACTGCGATCGCCAGGGTCAACAAAAGCAGGCCACAGAGCAACAGCAGCACTGGCCGGGTATAGGTGGTCATGGATTAAAAACCGCGAGGAAGTTCAGATTTCGTGCGCATCATGCCACTGGCAAAAACAAAGTCAATCCACTGATTTAGCCGCCTCGCACAATATGTTCCCTGTCGATTTAAAAAACTTATCCTGCTAATGCCACGCCTGCTATAGATATTAATTATGTCTCTGTTTTCATTTATTAATGGGCAAAATTAAAACAAAACGACAGTCGAAAAATTTCATGATCGAAAAAAGAAAAAGCCGGGCACTCTGGCCCGGCTTGATATAACCAAATGCAACGTTAACTGGCGACAGCCATACCAACGGTCATATGCAACCCGTAGAACACGCCGCGACCAATCAGTTCACCCGCCAGTACCAGCACAAAAGCCAGTGATAGCAGCGGCAGCGCCGGCTGATAACCTTTGAGCTGAGGGGCAATCCAGAATACCAGCGCGGCGACCAGCAGAACGATACGCCAGGCCATCAGCGCACCGTAGTCCGGCACCAGGGCAGAGGCCTGCTGAATAGAGCTGTGAATGGTTGCTAGTTCAGAACCCTGCATCAGGGCGACTATCGCACTCACTACCAGCGCCAGCAGCGAAACAGCGGGCAGCAGACGCATTGCCCATCCGTCGACACCCGCCACGCGCAGCAGCAGGTAGCCCAGCAGCGGCCCGCCAATAAACATCGTCAGGAAGAAGCTCATTGGCGTCCAGACGCTGTACCAGGTGGGGACGGTATCGATGGTGTTATAGACACGCACCATCATCCACACGAACACTACGCCCAGCACCATGGTCACAATCAGCCACAGGCTGCGCAGACCCGCAGGCAACTTCTTCATAGCGGCCAGCAGCCAGCCCAGCCCACCGACGGCAAAGAAAATTGCGCCACTGGCGATCTCGTTACTGAGGGATGAGGCGCCCACGCGGTTCAGGGAGTTAAACGCGCGCATCGGCGAGCCCAGGTGCAGCGTAGAGGCGATAAAGCCGATCCCCATCAGCACCCACAGGCCAAACATACTCAACACCAGGCGCTGCTGCTGTTCAGCATTGAGACGACCTTTCAACAACGCCAGCGCGAGCACAATGAAGCCGCCCGCTACGCACTGACCAAAGACCGTGAAGATCATCAGCGGCCATTCATGCCATCCACTTCCCATCTCACACCTCCTTCGGGTTTGCCAGGTAGCCGGTGGTGTCACCTGTAGGACGGCTGTTGGCGTTAGGTTTAATCACAATACTCGGCTTCGTGAAGTGCGCAGACGGCAGCGGTGCCACGGCGGCAAGCTGACCGTGTTTTTGACGCAGCTCTTCAATAGGGCCGAAGTCCAGCGCGCGCAGCGGACAGGACTCGACGCAGATTGGCTTTTTGCCATCCGCTACGCGGGTGTGGCAGCCGTCGCATTTGGTCATGTGGCCTTTAGCGGCGTTGTACTGCGGCGCGCCGTACGGACAGGCCATATGGCAGTAGCGACAGCCAATGCAGACATCTTCATCCACCACCACAAAACCGTCTTCGCGCTTGTGCATCGCCCCGCTCGGGCAGACTTTTGTACAAGCGGGATCTTCACAGTGGTTACAGGCAATCGACAGGTAATAAGCAAAGACATTCTGATGCCAGACGCCGTTATCTTCCTGCCAGTCGCCCCCGGCGTATTCATAGATGCGACGGAAGCTGACGTCCGGCGTCAGGTCTTTGTAGTCTTTACAGGCCAGCTCGCAGGTTTTGCACCCGGTGCAACGGCTGGAATCAATAAAAAATCCATACTGGGTTGTCATCGGCTACTCCTTAAACCTTTTCAACCTGGACAAGGTTTGTGTGGGATGGGTTGCCCTTCGCCAGCGGCGACGGACGCTGTGTGGTCAGTACGTTAATACTGCCTGCCTGGTCGATGCGGTTGGCATCCGGGCTGTACCAGGCCCCTTCCCCTAACGCCACCACGCCGGGCATCATGCGCGGGGTGACTTTGGCTTCAATATGCACCTCGCCGCGACCGTTGAAGATGCGCACGCGATCGCCATTGCTGATGCCGCGCGCTTTCGCGTCCATCGGGTTAATCCACATCTCCTGGCGGCAGGCGGCCTTCAGCACGTCGACGTTACCGTAGGTAGAGTGAACACGCGCTTTATAGTGGAAGCCGGTCAGCTGCAGCGGGAATTTCGCCGTCAGCGGATCGTTATAGTTTTCAAAGCCCGGCGTGTAGATCGGCAGCGGATCGATAACATCCCCTTCCGGCAGCTCCCAGGTGGAGGCGATTTTTGCCAGCGCTTCGGATTAGATTTCGATTTTGCCCGACGGCGTGGTCAGCGGGTTCGCCTGCGGATCTTCACGGAACGCTTTGTACGCCACGTGGTGTCCTTCCGGATCGCGCTGTTTGTACATTCCCTGCTTGCGGAAGGTATCAAAGTCAGGGAGGTCAGGAATTGCCTTACGGGAGAGTTCATGCAGATGGCGCATCCACCCTTCCTGAGTACGCCCCTCGGTGAACTGCTGCTCAACGCCTAGACGTTTCGCCAGTTCAGAGGTCATCTCATAAATGGTTTTGCACTCGAAGCGCGGTTTAATCGCCTGGTCGGTAAAGATCACGTAGGACATGTTGCCGCAGGAGGCGTCCAGCGCGAAATCCATCTGCTCAGAGGCGGTGCAGTCCGGCAGCAGGATATCGGCATATTTTGCCGAGGAGGTCATGTGGCAGTCGATCACCACAATCATCTCGCACTTCTTGTCGTCCTGCAGGATTTCATGGGTGCGGTTGATTTCAGAGTGCTGGTTGATGAGACAGTTACCGGCATAGTTCCAGATCATCTTGATCGGCACGTCCAGCTTGTCCTTACCGCGCACGCCGTCGCGCAGGGCGGTCATTTCCGGGCCACGTTCAATCGCATCGGTCCACATAAACATGGAGATGCTGGTCTGAACCGGGTTATCCAGCGTTGGCATACGTTCAAACGGCACTTCATATGAGCCTTCACGCGCGCCGGTGTTACCGCCGTGAATACCGACGTTGCCGGTCAGAATGGAGAGCATGGAAATGGCACGGGTCGCAATTTCACCGTTCGCATGACGCTGCGGGCCCCAGCCCTGGCTAATGTAGGCTGGTTTGGCTGAGCCAATCTCACGCGCCAGCTGAACGATACGCTCTGCCGGGATGCCGGTGATGGTGGACGCCCACTCCGGCGTTTTTGCCACGCCGTCGCTACCCTGACCGAGAATGTAGGCTTTGTAATGCCCGTTTGCGGGTGCGCTGGCTGGCAGGGTTTTCTCGTCATAGCCGACGCAGTATTTATCCAGGAAAGGCTGATCGACGAGGTTTTCGGTGATCATCACCCACGCCAGCGCTGAGACCAGGGCCGCATCGGTCCCGGGACGGATGGGGATCCACTCGTCTTCACGTCCGGCACCGGTGTCGGTATAGCGCGGATCGATGATGATCATGCGGGCATTGGATTTGGCGCGCGCCTGTTCGAGGTAGTAGGTTACCCCGCCACCGCTCATGCGGGTTTCCCCCGGGTTGTTACCGAACAGCACGACCAGCTTACTGTTTTCGATATCGGACGGACTGTTACCGTCCGCCCAGCCGCCGTAAGTGTAGTTCAGTCCCGCCGCGATCTGCGCTGAGGAGTAGTCACCATAGTGATTGAGATAACCGCCGCAGCAGTTCATCAGGCGCGCCACCAGCGTTTTTCCCGGCGGCCAGGAACGGGTCAGCGTGCCGCCGAGCGTCCCGGTACCGTAGTTCAGATAGATGGATTCGTTGCCGTACTCTTTAATAAGGCGCTGCATATTGGTGGCGATGATATCGTAGGCTTCATCCCAGCTAATCCGCTCGAACTTCCCTTCCCCACGCTTACCGACACGCTTCATCGGATATTTCAGGCGGTCCGGATTATAGACGCGGCGACGCATGGATCGACCACGCAAACACGCACGCACCTGATGTAACCCTTCGTAGTTATCGTCCCCGGTATTGTCGGTTTCGACATATTTAATTTCGCCATCCACCACATGCATACGCAGCGGACAACGGCTACCGCAGTTAACGGTACAGGCACTCCACACCACTTTTTCCGGCGAAGTGGCCGGAGACAGAGCATCTGCCGCCGACGCCAGTCGGGTAAAAGGGAGCGTGAAGGCACTACTGGCTACAGCCAGGCCGCCTATTGCCGTGGTTTTCATCAACCCACGGCGAGTGACCTCGGCAGCCATTAATGCTTCAGGCGCGTTGATTTTCATAGAGACTCACTTTGGTTGCTCACAAAGAAAAGAGAGGCGGCGCAAACCGCTATGTATTTTTATATATAACGAATATTATCGTTATCAGCTTTTTATGCTGGCTTTCATTCGAAGGAGTATTACTACTTTAGAGGGAGAGGTTATTGCGTCGTATCAAACCAAAGGCATAAAAAAAGCGCCATGAGGCGCTTTTTTTTTTTAAGACAAATTATTAGCCGATGTACTGCTGGCCTTTCATGTATGGACGCAGCACTTCAGGGATCTCGATACGACCGTCTGCCTGCTGATAGTTTTCCAGCACGGCAACCAGGGTACGGCCCACAGCCAGGCCAGAACCGTTCAGGGTATGCACCAGACGGGTTTTCTTATCAGATTTGCTGCGGCAACGTGCCTGCATGCGGCGCGCCTGGAAATCCCAGACGTTAGAGCAGGAGGAGATCTCACGGTAGGTGTTCTGCGCAGGTACCCACACTTCCAGATCGAAGGTTTTGCAGGCACCAAAGCCCATATCACCGGTGCACAGCGCCATACGACGGTATGGCAGACCCAGCAGCTCCAGCACTTTTTCAGCGTGGCCGGTCATCTCTTCCAGCGCGTCCATGGATTCTTCAGGACGGACGATCTGCACCATCTCAACTTTGTCGAACTGGTGCATACGGATCAGACCGCGCGTGTCGCGACCGTAAGATCCTGCTTCAGAACGGAAGCACGGAGAGTGCGCCGTCAGTTTGATTGGCAGGTCGTCTTCGTCGATGATCTCATCACGCACGAGGTTAGTCAGCGGCACTTCCGCGGTTGGGATCAGCGCGTAGTTGCTGCTGTCTGCTTCCTCGTCCAGCGGACGGGTATGGAACAGGTCGCCGGCAAATTTCGGCAGCTGGCCCGTACCGTACAGCGTATCGTGGTTGACCAGATACGGCACATAGGTTTCGCTGTAGCCATGCTGCTCGGTGTGCAGATCCAGCATGAACTGCGCCAGCGCGCGGTGCAGATGGGCAATCTGGCCTTTCATCACCACGAAGCGAGAGCCGGTCAGCTTAACCGCTGCCGCAAAATCCAGGCCCGCGTGCATTTCGCCCAGCGTCACGTGGTCGCGCACCTCGAAGTCAAACTCACGAGGCGTACCCCAGCGTTTCACTTCAACGTTGTCGTTTTCATCTTTACCGACAGGCACGCTGTCGTCAGGAATATTCGGGATAGCCAGGGCAATATCACGAATTTCGGCCTGAAGAACATCCAGTTCAGCTTTCGCCTGATCCAGTTCTTCACCCAGCTTGTTCACTTCCAGGCGTAATGGCTCAATATCTTCCCCGCGCGCTTTCGCCTGGCCGATGGATTTCGATCGAGAGTTACGCTCTGCCTGCAGATTTTCAGTTTGTACCTGCAGTACTTTACGACGCTCTTCAAGAGCGCGCAGCTTATCTACATCCAGCTTAAAGCCCCGGCGTGCCAGTTTTTCAGCGACTGCGTCTGGCTCATTACGCAGCAGATTGGGATCGAGCATGCTTATCCTGTGCTTATCGAATTAAAATAGGAAATGTGACCACAGCCTGCGGTCACAAGGATACAATTGCCAACATTACCGCAACGATTGAACTAACGGTAGCGTTTTATAGGGCTATTTTGATCCTGTCCGGCGAGCCAGGTGAGCTTTTCACCAATCTTGCCTTCAAGACCTCTGTTTGTGGGGTGATAATAGCGCGTTTGTGCCATCTCCTGCGGGAAATATTCCTCCCCGGCAGCGTAGGCATTGGGTTCATCATGAGCGTAGCGGTATTCCTGCCCATACCCCATCTCTTTCATCAGTTTGGTCGGCGCATTACGCAGATGAACCGGTACATCGTAGTCCGGGCGTTCGCGTGCGTCAGACATCGCGGCCTTAAACGCGGTATAGACGGCATTGCTTTTCGGCGCACAGGCCAGATAGACAATCGCCTGCGCAATGGCGCGCTCACCTTCTGCGGGTCCAACCCGGGTGAAACAGTCCCAGGCCGACAGCGCGACCTGCATGGCACGCGGGTCGGCATTGCCGACATCTTCTGAGGCAATCGCCAGACAGCGGCGCGCGACGTATAGCGGATCGCCACCCGCAGTAATAATGCGCGCGTACCAGTACAGTGCCGCATCCGGCGCGCTGCCGCGCACGGACTTATGCAGCGCCGAAATCAAATCGTAAAAACGGTCACCTTTATTATCGAAACGCGCGCTGCGTTCCCCGGCAATTTCGGTGAGCAGTTCCGGCTTCAGCACCCGCTTCCCGGCGTCGTCGACCTCAGCCATGTCGGCCATCATCTCCAGCGTGTTCAGCGCCCGACGCGCATCGCCGTTGACCAGCTCGGCAATCGCACGACGCGTCTCGTCAGGCAGAACGATATCCTGTCCGCCGTAGCCGCGCGATTTGTCGTCCATCGCCTGAGTGAGAACCTTTTCGATATCCTCAGTCGTCAGCGATTTGAGCAGATAAACGCGCGCACGGGAAAGCAGCGCCGAGTTCAGCTCAAACGACGGGTTTTCGGTGGTCGCCCCAATGAAGAAGATCGTGCCGTCTTCAATATGCGGCAGGAAGGCATCCTGCTGGCTCTTGTTGAAGCGATGGACTTCGTCGACAAAAAGAATGGTGCGGCGTCCGGCGTTGCGGTTCTGACGCGCACGCTCGATAGCCTCACGGATCTCCTTCACGCCGGACGTCACCGCTGAGATACGCTCAACGTCCGCGTTGGCATAACGGGCAATCACTTCTGCAAGCGTAGTCTTGCCGGTGCCTGGGGGGCCCCAGAGGATCATGGAGTGCAAATGCCCCGCCTCAATGGCACGCGGCAAGGGCTTACCGGCAGCCAGCAGGTGCTGCTGACCGATGTACTGCGCTAAATTTTCTGGCCGCATACGGGCGGCCAGAGGTTGAAACGCGTTATCTGAAAAATCGAGCGACAGATTGCCCACTCACGCCTCTTACTTATTGCGTTGGTCGTCCACCGTTACGCCCTTCGGCGGGGTAAAGGTGAACTTCGATGCATCAACGGCGCCGTTCTGCTGAGATTTGAGCTGATAGCTGCTGCGCTGATCGTCCTGCTCAACCGCGCCGAACTGATTAATGGTACCGTTGGTGCTGACATTGATGGTGAACTGCTTCAGGTTGCCGTTGCTGCCTTTCGGCGTCAGGACAAACTCGTCACCTGTCTGTTTAATATTGTACTGCTGCCAGTCGCTGGCCTGGTTACGGGCAATCAGCATAAATGGCGTATTGCTGGTGGCATCTTTCAGCCAGGTCGCAGTAGCCTGCTCAACGAACGGGTTGTAGAACCATAAGGTTTTACCGTCAGACACCAGGATGCTTTCATCCGGCTGGGTCATGTGCCAGTTAAACAGATTTGGCCGTTTTACCCACAAGTCCCCCTGACCTTCCTGCACCGCGTTGCCGCTACCGTCCGTCACTTTCTGCGTAAAGCTGGCGTGGAAGCTGCTTACTTTATCCAGTCGGCTTTTAAGGTCGCTGGCTGCATCAGCCCAGACGCTGCTGGCGACAAAACTGGTGAGTAATGCACAGGCGATGGCGATTTTTTTCATTGTTATTCCTTAAAATACGTCTTCCCGATATGGGGTTTCCGACTTCTATTCTGGACCTGCCCGGAGGCAGGCGACAGAAGAAAATGCTTAATTTTGGCTGATTTACCCTTCTTTGCAATCGCGGAAGATTAATCAAACGGTGGCGGAGCAAGCACCTCGCGGTTACCGTTATGCCCCTGCTCGCTCACAATGCCCTGCGCTTCCATCTGCTCGATAATGCGCGCAGCGCGGTTATAGCCGATGCGGAACTGACGCTGTACGCCAGAGATAGACGCTTTACGTTTTTCGGTAACGAAATTCACCGCCTGATCGAATAATGGATCCAGTTCTTCGCCGCCGTCAAAGCCACCGCCGCCGCCTTCGCTTTCCGTATCGCTGGTGATGCCATCGACGTATTGCGGACGACCGCGCGCTTTCCAGTCCTGCACGACCGCGTGCACTTCCTGGTCGCGCACGAACGCGCCGTGAACACGCACCGGAGAGGTGGAGTTCGGCCCGGAATAGAGCATGTCACCCATTCCCAGCAGCGACTCTGCACCGCCCTGGTCAAGAATGGTACGGGAGTCAATTTTACTGGATACGGTGAAGGCGATACGCGTCGGAATGTTCGCTTTAATCAGACCGGTGATAACGTCCACGGAAGGACGCTGGGTCGCCAGCACAAGGTGAATACCGGCCGCACGCGCTTTCTGCGCCAGACGGGCAATCAGCTCTTCCACTTTCTTACCGACGGTCATCATCAGGTCAGCGAATTCGTCGACCAGCACCACGATATAAGGCAGTTTTTCCAGCACCGGATGCTGGGCATCCATGCTGTCACCCGGCTTCCAGTACGGATCCGGAATCGGACGGCCCATGCGCGCCGCTTCGGCGATTTTCTCGTTATAGCCGGCCAGGTTACGCACGCCCAGCGCAGACATCAGCTTGTAGCGGCGTTCCATCTCATTCACGCTCCAGCGCAGGGCGTTGGCGGCGTCTTTCATGTCGGTGACCACTTCAGTCAGCAGATGTGGAATACCTTCATAGACCGACAATTCGAGCATTTTCGGGTCGATCATGATGAAACGCACATCTTCCGGCTGCGCTTTATAGAGCATGCTGAGGATCATGGCGTTCACACCGACGGACTTACCGGAACCGGTGGTACCCGCGACCAGCAGGTGAGGCATTTTTGCGAGGTCTGCCACCACCGGATCGCCAGCGATATCTTTACCCAGCACCACGGTCAGTGGAGATGGGTTATCACGGAACTTGGTGTTATCCAGCACTTCACGCAGGTAGACGGTCTGACGTTTCTTGTTCGGCAGCTCAAGACCAACGTACGGTTTGCCCGGTATCACTTCCACCACGCGCACCGCCACGGTTGACAGAGAACGCGCCAGGTCGCGGGACAGGTTGGAAATACGCGCGGCTTTTACGCCCGGCGCCAGGTTCAGTTCAAAACGGGTGATCACCGGACCCGGCGAGTAGTTCACCACGTCCGCCTTGATACGGAAGTCAGCCAGACGGGCTTCAACCAGACGGGCCATCTGCTCCAGCGCAAACGTATCAACCGGCTCGACTTCTGCTGGCGGCGGCGTCAGCAGGTCCAGCGACGGCAGCGGCGTGCTTGGACGCTGCAGCGGACGGCTGTCACCGTTACGCATCAGCAGCGGGTGAATCAGGCTCTCCTGCGGCTGTGGCGCAGGCTGCTGGAACTGCTGTTGCTGCGGCTGCTGTGGTTGCACATACGGCTGTTGAACAGGTTGCTGTGCGTAGGTCGATGGTGTCTGCTGGCGCACAGGCTCAGCTTCCGGCATCACGCTCGGGGTAAATAAAGGCTCGCTTGGACCATCATCCACCAGATCTTTCATCGGCGAGAATTCAAAGTCCGACAGTGAGAACGGATTTGCCCCTGCCGGCTGTTCACCGGAGTAACGCTGCTGCTGCGTTGCCGCAAACTGGCGCGCTAATTCGGCTTCTGCCGCATCATCGTCGTCTTCCAGCGCAGGTTCGTCGTGCTGATAGTCTTGACCGTAGCGCTGATTCTGCTGCGCAGCGAACTGGCGGGCCAGCTCGTCCTGCTGCATTTCATCAGCATCATCGTCGTACTCAGACTCGCGCGCTTTTTCTTCAGCCATGCGCTGGGAAGGCAGCTTGATGCCATAAGAAGCAAGCTCACGGCGGGTTGGCACGCGGACGCGGTTAGGACGAGGCAGTTGCGGACCAATCCCC
>OKOL01000386.1_pt1 | contig 12194 bp, 10 predicted proteins | sample 1611091 | NCBI WGS metagenome assembly OKOL01 (sample SAMN04436710, study PRJEB24849) | human gut metagenome | biome: human gut; feature: NICU; material: stool | host: Homo sapiens | place: USA: Saint Louis, MO | collected 2010-09-26
GAAATAAGGCTGGAATTGGAGCGATTCCCATGTCACCACGGTGTCTCCAGAGAACCCGACCGGATACCGGTGAGAGCCTGGGCCGGCGTATCGGGAGAAGGTCAACGGCCAGCGCCCATTGCGTCCGGAATCCAGATAATGCATATGATTGAGCATCCAGAGCGGGTCGAGGCCCTGCTGTCTGGTCACGCCGCCTTGCTGCCAGTCCAGCCACCAGAAGTCAACGCCTTCATCCTCCAACTTGTGATGCAAGTCGAAGTATGTCTCCATGAATCGTGGACTGGTCACATCGAATTCCACCGGTTCCCCGCTAGCTGGATCTATGCCCATGTGCAGGGCGGCCCGCTCATAACCGTTCTCGAAAGCGCGAATGCCATCGCGCGGGTGTACATTAAGCGTGGTCTTGAGACCGTGCTCATGCAATGAGCGGAGGAACCGCTCGGGGTCGGGAAAGAGCTCACGATTCCATGTGTAACCGGTCCATCCGGAACCATACTGAGGATCGACGTCATCCACCAAATGCCAGTCCATATCGATAACCGCTGTGGTAAAGGGCAGTTTTTCATGTTCGAAACGGTCAATCAACGCCAGATATTCCTGTTCGGTGTATCGATGATAACGGCTCCACCAGTTGCCTAGCGCAAATCGAGGCAGCAGCGGTGTCGGGCCAGTCAGGCGGTAGAAGTCCTGTATGGCCTCGATGTACTGGTTCCCGTAGCCAAAGAAATACAGGTCAGTCTCTGGATTGGTGCGTGGCGTGACCCAAACACCGAACGGGTTGGCCTCTCCATTGATGGCATCAGCATCGGTGATGATATTGGAACTGGAATCATCGATTACGGCCCAGCCGTCACGCGAGAGGATACCGGGTTCCAGCTGGGTTGCTCCGTCGACAGTGTCGAGCGTACGTGCGGTGCCGTGCAGGTTGCCGTCTTGTGCATCTCCGTAGTGCCAGGTGTTCATTTGCGAGTTGGCCACTCCTTTCACCACAATGCTGAGGCCCTCCTTGCTGAACGGCTGCATGTCGTAAGTGAGGCGAAGCGTCGGAGTGTCGACGATGAGTAGCTCGTTGCGTACGGTATGGGTGAACTGTGGGGTGACGTCCCAGTTTCGATTCGCGACCATTTGTGTGGCGTGATCTTCGAATACGCCATCATCCTGCCATTCGAGTCGGATAAGCGACTCGGTGATCACGCCGATGCGCCAGCGGTCACCTTGCAGCACAGTATCCGGTCCCATGCTGGGGTTGATGCGCGGTTGGGGGAATGAAGGCATGGGAGCTCCTCTGCTGATTGTGATGCGATGATGAATAGGGACAATAGATGGACGTCAACGTATGACGAGTTGCGGGGGGAGCAGGAGGTGCATTCGGGCGTCTTCGCCGTGAGTGCGCTGCTGCTGCAGAGAATCAAGAATGGCTTTTGCGATGTCGTTAAGCGGCTGCCGAATACTGGAGAAGTTCAGCGAGCGGGATATTGGGGTGTCATCGAATCCGGTGATGGTTATGTCCCCGTGCGTTTCCATGTATACGCCGGCGGCGATGGTATCGCTGATGCAGACCACGGCGTCGAGGTCTGCATTGGATTGGCTCATGATCTGGAACGCCTGTTGCCCTGAGGCGACGTCATCATCAGTGAATACGGTCAATCGTTCGAGTTGCTCTTCGGAGCAGAGCTTGGCGGCCATCATGGCGTCTCTCCATCCGGAGAGTCGATCATGTCCGGTGCTGGATGGAGGCCTCCACCCAACGAATCCGATGTTGCGGTATCCGTTCAGAATGAGGTGTTGGGTGATTCGGCGTGTGCCGTCTCTCCCGTCCACGTCCACCCAGGAAATAGTCGGATCATTGATGTCGGCGCCCCACGGGCGTCCGAACAGGGAGAAGGTCTGATTGTGCTGCCGTAGCCAATCGGGTCTGGGGTCGTCGAAGGTAACGTCAGTCAGGATGAAGGCGTCCACGTCCGATGTGGCGAGCAGTGATTCGAAATGTGAGATCTCGTCTTCTGCGGTGTCAGTCTTGTACAGCAGAATACGCAGGTCTCTCATATCCGTTTCGGCGGTGAGAGCATGAAGGAAACGATCGAAGATCGGCGAATCGGCGGGGTGGATGCCTAGAGCTACGGTGTCGCTGCGGCTGGTGCGCAGCCTTCTGGCCGACGCATTGGGTTTGTATCCGAGTTTCTGTATGGAATGGTGTACGCGGTTGCGGGTGTCCGGACGAACGCGCTGTGGCGTGTTGATGACGTTGGATACGGTTTGCGCGGAGACTCCGGCGTCTTTCGCCACGTCTTTGATGGTGATGAGTCGCGACTCGTCCATGGTGTGCCTCCTTGCTCGGCGCGCTTGTGTTTGACATATTTTCAACGCTGCGTTACATTATAACCAGAATTTGAACGTTAAAAAATAAGACACGCAGAAAATCAATGCTAAAACGACAGTTACTTGACTTTCTGCATGGAAGAAGATTCGAACGTTAAAATTCTCTGGAGATGAACCAGATCACAAAGTAGTGAAAGGTAAGGAGTATCAAATGAAGCGCGGACGACTGACGGCCTGTACGGCAAGCATCGCGGCGGTGGCAATGTTGGCGGCATGCGGCGGCGGAGGATTTTCGGAGGGCGACGCTACCGCCACCAGTGTGGACGAGCTGACATCGGATTCGTCGAAGCCGATGACAGTAATGATCTGGTCTTCGAGTGACGCCGAAGACAATGCGGTCAAGGACGCTGTGGCGGCATGGTCCAAGAAGAGCGGCCATAAGGCGAGCGTGGTGGTGTCCAGTGATATCGGCCAGCAGTTGTCTCAGGGTTTCGCGTCAGGCTCCCCGGCGGACGTGTTCTATCTTTCCCCTGAGCTGGTGGCGGGTTACGCGGCGAATGGGTCATTGCTGGCTTATGGCGACATGCTGCAGGACAAGAGCGACTATTACAGCAACATTCTGCAATCCTTCACCTATGACGGCAAACTGTACGGTGTTCCCAAAGACGTATCCACATTGCAGCTCGTTATTAATACAGACATGTGGAAGCAGGCCGGATTGACTGACGCTGATTATCCGCAGACGTGGGATGATCTGGAGAATGTGGCGGCGAAGCTTACCACGGCAGACCATGTCGGCTTGACCATGAGCGGAGAATTTGCCCGCATCGGTGTATTCATGGAGCAGGCGGGCGGCGGCCTGGTCAGCGATGATGGTACCAAGGCCATTGCCGATTCTGAAGGCAGTGTTGCCGGTCTGACTGAAGTGCAGAAAATGCTGAAGGATGACGTTGCCAAATTTGCCGACGACCTCAACGCTGGTTGGGGCGGCGAGGCATTCGGCCTCGGCAAAGCGGCGATGTCGATTGAAGGCAACTGGCTGACCGGCAGCATGAAGAAGGATTATCCCAATATCAACTACAAGTTCATTCCGTTGCCGGAAGGCCCCAAGGGCAAGAAGACCCTGTTGTTCACCAATGCATGGGGTATTGCTGCAGACAGCCAAAACCAGAAGGATTCCCTCAACTTGGTTGAATACTTAACGAGCAAGGAGACGGTGATGAGTTTTTCCGAGGCGTTCGGCGTTATGCCCGCAAAGAAGAGTCTGACCGATGAATGGAAGCAGCAGTACCCCGATCTCACGGCATTCGCCGATGCACTTGACTATGCGGTTGGCGTGCCCAACAACAAAGATGTGTCGACCGTAATTAACGATTTCAACTCGCAGGTCGGCGGTCTGCAGGACGCCGATGTGCAATCCATTCTCACCAAAACCCAGAAGAACCTCGAAGCGATTATGCAATAGACGGTATTCCTGGCGAATCGGCCGTGCGACGGATTCGCCAGGAACATCATCGGAACAAGGATGTCTCATGTTGAACGCAACACATCATTCGTCTGATGAGCGGAATGCCAAAAGTATTCGTAGAACATCGGAAGCCATTTCCGGTTGGCTGTTCTGCCTTCCCATCATCATTATCCTTGGCCTGTTTTTGTTTGTTCCCATCGTGATGGCCCTGTGGGTGAGTTTCTCCGATTGGGCTGGACGAGGCAATCCTTTCTTCGGCAATGTCCATTTCGTGGGGCTGGAGAACTACAGGCAAGTACTGACCACGCCGGGACTCTCTCAGAGCGATTTCGGAACGGCTATGAGAAACAACGCATGGTATACGTTGCTGGTCATCCCGTTGCAGACTATGCTCTCACTCGCCTTGGCGGTGATGTTGAACCGGAAGATTCTTAAGGGCCGAGGCATCTTCCGCACGGCGTTCTACTTCCCCTCGGTTACCAGCTCTGTGGCCATCACTGTGCTGTGGATGTTTCTGTTCAGCGCCACCGGTTCTATTAATGCAGTGCTGGGATGGTTCGGCATCAAGGGGCCGAACTGGTTCAATGATCCCCGTGGCATTGTCCAAGTGATACTTGGCTGGTTCGGTGTGCAGAAAGGACCCGCCTCATTGACTCAGCACGGGTTCTTGGGAATTACTTGGTGGGACTGGCTGGCTGGACCTTCCGTGGCCATGTTCGCCGTCATTTTGATGGCCATTTTTACCACTTCCGGAACTTTCATGCTGATGTTTATCACGGCGTTGCAAGCCATCGGTGATGAGACCGAGGAATCGGCCATTATGGATGGTGCCAACGCTTGGCAGCGATTCTGGAAAATAACGTTGCCCCAACTGAGGCCGACTATTTTCACCGTGATCATTTTGGGTGTGGTGAGTACATGGCAGGTATTTGACCAGATTTACACCGGCACCAAGGGAGATCCGGCAAAAACCACCATTACTCCGGCGTATTTGTCGTATTCCGCAGCGTTTCAAAATCAGAAGTGGGGGCAAGGTGCGGCCATTTCCTTCATCCTGTTCGTGGTCATCATCGTTATGGCGGCCGTGGTTCGCTTCCTGCTACGGGATCGAAATATGTCGAAGCGCAAACGCGCCTACTACGCGGCGATGAAAGAAGAAGCTAGAGCCATGTCCCGGGCTGGACTGACCTCTCCGGCAACATATACGGGTTCTACCGTGCAAGGAGGTACCAATGAGTGAGCAATCAATAGAACCGCGGCGGCGGAGCGATGCCCGTCTGTGGTGGAAAACGATACGACGAAACGGAGTGCTGCTATATGTGGTGCTGATTGCCATTGCGCTGATCTACATTATGCCGTTTATCATCCAGGTGAGTACGTCGTTTAAAACGGATGCGGACGCCTCTGCCAATCCGGTGTCGTTGGTTCCACAGGTGTGGACGAGTGCCGCGTACAGCCGATTGTTCCTACATTCCGATTTCCCTCTATGGTTCAAGAATTCGTTGATTGTGACGATTTTTGTCACCATAGGACGGGTGTTCTTCGATTCGCTGGCCGGATATGCACTGGCCCGTCTGCGGTTTCCCGGCCGTAACCTGATCTACCTCACTCTGGTGGCAGTGATGAGTGTGCCGGGAGTGGCGCTTATGATTCCGAAATTCCTGGTTATCAAGAGTCTGGGCATTTACGACACCTATGCAGGCATGATTTTCCCACTATTGGTGGATGCCGGAGGCGTGTTCATCATGAAGAATTTCTTCGAATCGATTCCGCGCAGCGTTGAAGAACAGGCCATGGTGGACCGTGCTGGCACCTTCCGTATCTTTTGGTCGATTGTGCTGCCCATGGCGCGGCCCTCGATTGTGACCATTGCAATCATGTCGTTCCAGGGATCATGGAATGAGTTGTCGCATTTCATCATTTCGACGCAATCGCCATCTATGGCAACGCTGACCAAAGGCGTGGCGACTCTGGCCAGTGGACAGCTGGGTCAGGGCAATCAGTATCCATTGAAACTCGCGGCAGCGGCAGTGATGACTGTTCCGGTCGCCGTGCTGTTCTTTATTTTCCAAAAACGCATTATGAATGTCACGGACGGCGCGGTCAAGGGATGACCGGCCTTCGATGACGATGATAAAGGAGCATTATGCCTGAAACACAAACATTGCAGCCATGGCTTCACGACAAATTGGTGCTGCTGCATTCCCCCTGCCAGCTATGGTCGAATGCCGATGGCTCCATTGATGGAGGTCCGGTGACGGGACTGTATGTGGGAGACACTCGTCTTGTGTCCACAATTGTCACGGATATTGATGGTGATATACCTGTGTCGATTTCGGTTCGTCGTGATAACGCAAGCACGCGAACGATGGTGTCCGTTCCGCGCGCATTGGAGGGACAGACGGCCGACCCACGGTTCCGGGTGCTTACCACTGAGCAGGTGGTGGAGTCAGGCTTTGAGCAACATGTTGCCATTGAGTCTGGCAGAGATGACGATGTTCGGGTAGCGGTTCGTGTGACGATTGTTCCCGATATGTCGACTATGCAGGAAATCAAAGGTGGAGCACGGTCTGAGACGTTACTGCGTGGCGAGATTCGTGCTGCGGTCGAGACCGATGGTCTGAGAATCGAGGATGGTAAGGGCAACGCATTCACGCTCCACGCGCCGGAAGGACATGTGGTGTGGAACGGAAATGAAGCCGTGCTGTCTTGGTGCATTGATGTTCCGGCGAATGACATGGTGCAGCTTGCTTGGAAGCTTTCAGTGGAGTCCACCCATGCCGCTCCTGTCGCCGCGGCGAGGACTCAATGTGGATGGGATGGACTCCGTGCCGTTGCGGCGGATACCCGCGTCTCCCGGTGGATTAATACGTCGCTGGAAGATTTGGCCGCATTGCGTATGACGATTGCCGATGATCCGAATCATGCTTTTCTTGCGGCTGGAGCGCCATGGTATTTCACCTTGTTCGGCCGCGACTCCCTATGGGCTGCCCGATTCATGCTGCCTTTGGACGTCACATTGGCGTTGGACACCTTGCACGTACTGCAATGCAGATCCAGGCAAGATTATGCATGAGTTGCGCGGCGAACAGCTTGTCTCGCAAGGCACCTTTGTCGGTACTTTGAGCCTGCCCCCGCTGTACTACGGCACCATTGATGCCACCGAACTGTGGATTATTTTGCTCGCCGAGGCGTTGCGCTGGGGTGCGCCGGAGCAGGAGATTGAGGCGTTGCTGCCGAACCTTGAGGCCGCACTTGCCTGGCTGCGCGATTGGGGTGATTGCGATGGCGATGGATTCTTGGAATACATCGATCGCACTGGTCATGGCCTGAGCAACCAGGGGTGGAAGGATTCGGGAGACTCCGTACGCTGGAACGATGGACGCATTGCCGACGGCCCGATCGCCTTGTGCGAAGTGCAGGGATATGCTTATCAGGCAGCCATGCTCGGCGCGGATGTGCTGGAGAAATTCGGGCGCCCTGGGGCTGAGGATTGGCGCGCATGGGCCAAGCGGCTGAAGACCCGGTTTAACGAGGTTTTCTGGGTTGATGACGGCAATGGCCGCTATCCGGCGATTGCGCTGGATCGAGACAAGAAGCCGGTTGATTCCTTGACCAGCAATATTGGGCATCTGCTTGGCACGGGCATTCTTGATGAACAGGGTGTGCGCGATGTGGTGGCCCGTTTGGTTGGTGATGACATGCTCAGCGGCTATGGCGTGCGTACCATGAGCACACTGGCTGGTGGGTACTGGCCTGAGAGCTATCATTGCGGCTCTGTGTGGGCTCATGACAGTGCCATCGTGATGAATGGTCTTCGTGCAGAAGGCTATGAGGCGGAGGCGTTGCGTGTGGCCGACGGATTGGTTCGCGCTGCGGATGCCTTCGGCTACCAGATCCCGGAATTGTACTCCGGGGATTCGGGGGAGAACGGCCCCTCTCCGTATCCTGCGGCTTGCCATCCGCAGGCGTGGTCGGCGGCCTCCGCCGTGTCGGTTTTGTCGTTGCTGCTTGGACTGGAGCCTGGCTCTACGAAGCCGACCCCATCCAATTCTCCTTTGGCTCGGGGATTACGGCTGAATCGGAACTGAAATGGAGCATTATTCGGCGGGATTGGGGATTATGCCGTTGCGCGCCGACCTTAGCGGGGCGGACCATTGACTCGGTCGTGGTTTTGCCCCGCTGAGACGGGCTCAGTGGGGTGGTCTTTCGGTTTAATGTTCCACATCTGCTTACCGGTGCCGCGGAAAGCCATAATCTTGTCGATCTGCTCTTGTGTGCCTTCGCGCAGGAAGGTATTGAACCCGCCCGGCAACTGGTACAGCACATAGGTTGGTGCCCCCAGACGTCCCAGCTCCATCCACACGGCGGCGAGAGTCACAAACCCCGCGTCCAGACCACCGTGCTCTTCAGGGATCAGCAGACTGTCGATCCCCATATCCGCCAGTGCTTTGACAAAACGTTCCGGGTAGACGCTGTCACGGTCGCACTCGGCAAAATAGGCCTCCCAGTTTTCGCTGGCCATCAGTTCGCGGATACCGGCGACAAACAGTTCCTGCTCATCATTTAAATTAAAATCCATCTTTCAACCTCTTGATATTTTGGGGGTTAATTAATCTTTCCAGTTCTGTTTCGCGTCTTTAATAAAGGAGAGCGTCACCATAATGTTGACGAAGAACAGCGGGCATCCTCCGGCGATAATGGCAGTTTGAATCGGTTTCAGGCCGCCGAGCGCCAGCAGAACAATACCGATAATGCCAACCAGAATTGACCAGCCGATACGCACCAGCAGCGGTGGCTCTTCACCATCGCGTACTTCGCGGCAAGTGGACATCGCCAGGGTATAAGAGCAGGCGTTAACCAGCGTAACGGTGGCAATAAAGCAGAGGATGAAGAAGCCCCACATGGTGGCGGTGCTGAGTGGCAGAGCGGCCCAGGTTTCGATGATGGCGCGCGCCACACCGTACTGTTCGATCAGATTTGGAATGTTGATGATGTTTTTATCCATCAACAGCAGAGTGTTACTACCGAGTACAGTCCACAGGATCCAGGTTGACGCTGTCAGCCCCAGCACCATGCCGAAGCACAGTTCACGCACGGTACGACCACGGGAGATGCGGGCGAGGAAGATACTCATCTGGATAGCGTAAATCACCCACCATGCCCAGTAGAACACGGTCCAGCCCTGCGGGAAGCCGCCTTTAGCGATGGGATCGGTATAGAACAACATTCGCGGCAGATACATCAGCAACATCCCCACCGAATCGGTGAAGTAGTTCATGATGAAGCTGGCACCGCTGACAATGAACACCCAACCCAACATCAGGAAGCTCAGGTAACTACGCACGTCACTGGCGATACGTACCCCTTTTTGCAGACCGCAAGCGACGCAAATGGCGTTGAGGATAATCCAGCAGGTAATGATGATAGCGTCCAGTTGCAGGGTATGCGGAATGCCAAACAACCATTGCATACACTCGGTCACCAGCGGCGTGGCAAGGCCCAGACTGGTACCCATCGCGAAAATCAAGGCGACGAGATAGAAGTTGTCGACGATGGTACCGAACAACCCTTTGGCGTGTTTTTCACCCACCAGCGGCACCAGGGTGGAGCTGGGGCGAATCACTTCCATTTTGCGGACAAAGAAGAAGTAAGCGAAGGCGACAGAAAGGAAGCTATAAGTGGCCCACGGCAGAGGTCCCCAGTGGAACAAGCTGTAAGCCAGCCCCAACTCTTTCGCCCCTGTCGAGTTCGGTTCTAAGCCAAACGGCGGGGTGGAGATGTAGTAGTAGATCTCAATCGATCCCCAGAACAGTACGGCAGCAGACGTACAGGAGGCGAACATCATAAAGATCCAACTGGCGGTGCTAAATTCTGGCGGTTCGTTACCTAAACGCTTTTTGGCATACGGGCCAAACACCAGCCAGAACCAACCGAAAAGCATCACTACCATATACCATTCAAATGCCCATCCCCATACATTGGTGACGTAACTGAATACAGCATTAATAACGACATTCGCTGCATCCAGATCTCTGACTGTAAGCCAACAAAGTATGCCGACGATTATTAACGGCGGAAAGAAAACCTTCGGTTCTATTCCCGTTTTTCTCTTTTCATTCTTCATGAGTTAATTCCACTGTGAAAACGAATATTTATTTTGCGTTCCCGTTTGTTTTATTTTTGTTAACATTTAATATAATTATTATTAACCTCGTGGACGCGTTAATGGCTAACTCATAATGGGTATTCAATTGGCTGCGTTCTGTGATGTTAGTCACAGTTTTTTATCGGGTAAAAACAGGGCATCTTTGTGTAAATATTCATTGTTTATCAATGTGATGAGTTTGGTTGTGAGTAAAAAAATAGCATCTGACTTTCAATATTGGTGATCCATAAAGCAATATTGAAAATTTCTTTTTGCTACGCCATGTTTTCAATATTGGTGAGGTGCGTAACACTATTGAAAGTTACGAATATCAATGTGTGACATTTTCAATATTGGTGATTAAAGTTTTATTTCCAAATTAAAGGGCGTGATATCTGTAATTAACACCACCGATATGAACGACGTTTCCTTCATGATTTCTGGAGATGCAATGAAGATTATTACTTGCTATAAGTGCGTGCCTGATGAACAGGATATTGCGGTCAATAATGCTGATGGTTCGTTAGACTTCAGTAAAGCCGATGCCAAAATAAGCCAATACGATCTCAACGCTATTGAAGCGGCTTGCCAGCTAAAGCAACAGGCAGCAGAGGGGCAGGTGACGGCCTTAAGTGTGGGCGGTAAAGCCCTGACCAACGCCAAAGGGCGTAAAGATGTGCTATCGCGCGGTCCGGATGAACTGATTGTGGTGATTGATGACCAGTTCGAGCAGGCACTGCCGCAACAAACGGCGACCGCACTGGCTGCTGCCGCCCAGAAAGCAGGCTTTGATTTGATCCTCTGTGGCGATGGTTCTTCCGACCTTTATGCCCAGCAGGTTGGTTTGCTGGTAGGCGAAATCCTCAATATTCCGGCAGTTAACGGCGTCAGCAAAATTATCTCCCTGACGGCAGATACCCTCACCGTTGAGCGCGAACTGGAAGATGAAACAGAAACGTTAAGCATTCCGCTGCCTGCGGTTGTTGCTGTTTCCACTGATATCAACTCCCCACAAATTCCTTCGATGAAAGCTATTCTCGGCGCGGCGAAAAAGCCCGTCCAGGTATGGTCGGCGGCGGATATCGGTTTTAACGCAGAGGCAGCCTGGTCAGAACAACAGGTTGCCGCGCCGAAACAGCGCGAGCGTCAGCGCATCGTGATTGAAGGCGACGGCGAAGAACAGATCGCCGCATTTGCTGAAAATCTTCGCAAAGTCATTTAATTACAGGGGATGCTATGAACACGTTTTCTCAAGTCTGGGTATTCAGCGATACCCCTTCTCGTCTGCCGGAACTGATGAACGGTGCGCAGGCTTTAGCTAATCAAATCAACACGTTCGTCCTCAATGATGCCGACGGCGCACAGGCAATCCAGCTCGGCGCTAATCATGTCTGGAAATTAAGCGGCAAACCGGACGAGCGGATGATCGAAGATTACGCCGGTGTCATGGCTGACACTATTCGCCAGCACGGCGCAGACGGTCTGGTGCTGCTGCCAAACACCCGTCGCGGCAAATTACTGGCGGCAAAACTGGGTTATCGCCTTAAAGCGGCGGTGTCTAACGATGCCAGCACCGTCAGCGTACAGGACGGTAAAGCGACAGTGAAACACATGGTTTACGGCGGTCTGGCGATTGGCGAAGAACGCATTGCCACGCCGTATGCGGTACTGACCATCAGCAGCGGCACGTTTGATGCGGCTCAGGCAGACGCGTCACGCACTGGCGAAACGCACACCGTGGAGTGGCAGGCTCCGGCTGTGGCGATTACCCGCACGGCAACCCAGGCGCGCCAGAGCAACAGCGTCGATCTCGACAAAGCCCGTCTGGTGGTCAGCGTCGGTCGCGGCATTGGCAGCAAAGAGAACATTGCGCTGGCAGAACAGCTTTGTAAGGCGATAGGTGCGGAGTTGGCCTGTTCTCGTCCGGTGGCGGAAAACGAAAAATGGATGGAGCACGAACGCTATGTCGGTATCTCCAACCTGATGCTGAAACCTGAACTGTACCTGGCGGTGGGGATCTCCGGGCAGATCCAGCACATGGTTGGCGCTAATGCGTCGCAAACCATTTTCGCCATCAACAAAGATAAAAATGCGCCGATCTTCCAGTACGCGGATTACGGCATTGTTGGCGACGCCGTGAAAATCCTTCCGGCACTGACCGCAGCTTTAGCGCGTTGATCCACTCTGGCAGGGCTGCATTACGGCCCTGCCGCTGACAGGGAGCTCTTATGTCCGAAGATATCTTTGACGCCATCATCG
>OKOL01000422.1_pt1 | contig 11326 bp, 8 predicted proteins | sample 1611091 | NCBI WGS metagenome assembly OKOL01 (sample SAMN04436710, study PRJEB24849) | human gut metagenome | biome: human gut; feature: NICU; material: stool | host: Homo sapiens | place: USA: Saint Louis, MO | collected 2010-09-26
CCTGTGACCCCATCATTATGAGTGATGTGCTCTAACCAACTGAGCTACGTAGCCATCTTTTTTTCGCGTTACCTTATCGGCGTTGCGGGGCGCATTATGCGTATAGACCCTTGCAGCGTCAACACCTTTTTCAACGAAAATAGCCGGAATGTGACTGTTTGGTTAGGTTGCGAACAGCGTGACCGAATATTCGGCAATTATTGGTTATTAATCGGTTTTAGCTGTGCAAAATCAGGCCCCGCAGGGCCTGATGATGAAATGCGTGATTATTTGTAGGCTGACTGGTGAACGCCTACCGCACGTCCTGACGGATCGTTCATGGATTTGAACGATTCATCCCATTCTATCGCTTTGGCTGACGAGCAGGCGACGGATGGACCACCCGGCACACACTCTGCAGCGCTCGGTACCGGGAACAGTTCTTCAAAAATTTCACGGTAGAGGTACGCTTCTTTCGAGCCCGGCGTGTTGTACGGGAAGCGGAAGCTTGCGGTTTCCAGCTGTTGGTCAGAAACCTGTTTCGCCGCCACCTCTTTCAGGGTGTCGATCCAGCTGTAGCCTACGCCATCGGAGAACTGCTCTTTCTGACGCCATGCTACGCTCGCCGGCAGGTAGGATTCAAAACATTCACGCAGGATATGTTTTTCCATTTTACCGTTGCCGCACATTTTATCCTGCGGGTTGATGCGCATCGCCACGTCGAGGAATTTCTTATCCAGGAACGGTACACGCGCTTCGACACCCCATGCCGACATCGCTTTGTTGGCACGCGCGCAGTCAAACATATGCAGCGCCTGGAGTTTACGCACGGTCTCTTCGTGCAGCTCTTTGGCATTTGGCGCTTTGTGGAAGTACAGGTAGCCGCCAAACACTTCGTCAGAACCTTCACCGGAGAGCACCATTTTGATGCCCATCGCCTTGATCTTACGCGACATCAGGTACATCGGCGTGGAGGCGCGAATTGTCGTTACGTCATACGTTTCAATGTGATAGATCACATCGCGGATCGCATCCAGGCCTTCCTGCACGGTGAAGTGAATTTCATGGTGCACGGTGCCGAGGTGGTTTGCCACTTCCTGCGCGGCTTTCAGATCCGGCGCGCCTTCCAGGCCCACGGCAAAGGAGTGCAGCTGTGGCCACCAGGCTTCTGAGCGCTCCTGATCTTCCACGCGACGAGCCGCAAATTTCTTGGTGATCGCGGAGATCACGGAGGAGTCCAGACCGCCGGAGAGCAGCACGCCGTAAGGTACGTCTGACATCAGGTGGCTTTTCACGGAATCTTCCAGCGCCTGACGCAGCTCGGCTTTGTCCGTCACGTTGTCTTTTACCGCGTCGTAGTCGAACCAGTCGCGCTGGTAGTACGGACGGATCTCGCCGTCTTTACTCCACAGGTAACTGCCTGCCGGGAACTCTTTGATGGTGCGGCAGACCGGCACCAGGGCTTTCATTTCAGACGCAACGTAGAAGTTGCCGTGTTCATCGTGGCCCATGTACAGCGGGATAATACCGATGTGGTCGCGGCCAATCAGGTAGGCGTCTTTTTCGCTGTCGTACAGGGCGAAGGCAAACATACCCTGCAGGTCGTCCAGAAACTCGGGACCTTTCTCCTGATACAGCGCCAGGATCACTTCACAGTCGGACCCGGTCTGGAACGCGTAGCGGTCGCCGTACTCGGCGCGCAGCGCCTGGTGGTTATAGATCTCACCGTTGACAGCCAGCGCGTGCGTTTTTTTCTCGTTATACAGCGGCTGTGCACCGGCGTTGACGTCAACAATAGACAGACGTTCGTGAGCCAGAATTGCTTTGTCACTGGCGTAAACGCCGGACCAGTCCGGGCCGCGATGGCGCATCAGGCGGGACAGTTCGAGTGCCTTTTTACGCAGTTCGCCCGCGTCAGTTTTAATATCCAGTACGCCAAAAATTGAACACATAACCTTCTCCGTTAACCCTGTTGCTTTGTAATGTTGCTTGCTTATGAAAATGCCGCAAAGGGGCAGGGCGCGCAAGCGTTTTACGGGTGAAAACGGAAATAGTGCAATGGTGATTGCGGATCGGTGAAAAAAGCGTATGTCATGAGCGCTTTTGTTGACGAATGTTCAATGAAAGTGCTTTTTTGTTAGATAGGGTTCTGTTTTGCAGGCGCGAAAATAAAAAACCACGCCCTGAGGCGTGGTTTGGTATCAGATGATGTCAATTTCATCGACGGAGGGGTAAATCCAGCTTGGACGGAACGGCATTGAGTCAATGTCATCAAGCTGAGAGACCCCAGAGAGCACCAGAATCGTCTCCAGACCGGCCTGGAAACCGGCCAGAATATCGGTGCGCAGGTTGTCGCCGACAATCACGGTCTCTTCAGAGTGGGCCTGCATCTTGTTGAGCGCGGCGCGAATGATCCACGGGCTGGGCTTGCCGACATAGAACGGCTTGCGCCCGGAGATCTTCTCGATACCGGCACACAGCGCGCCGCAGGCCGGATAAAAACCGCGACCGTGGGTATCCGGGTTGGTCGCAATAAAGCGCGCGCCGTTAGCCACAAAGAAGGATGCCTTATGCATCATCTCCCAGTTGTAGGAACGCGTTTCACCCACAATCACAAAGTCCGGGTTGACGTCGGTGATGGTAAAGCCCGCTTTATACAGCTCATGGATCAGCGCGCCTTCACCGACCACATAGGCTTTTTTTCCTTCCTGACGCTTCAGAAAATCCGCCGTGGCCATCGCCGAGGTATAAAACACGCTGTCCGGGACGTCGACCCCCGCCGTGGCAAAGCGGTTTGCCAGATCCTGACCGGTCTGAGAAGGGTAGTTCGTGAGAAGAACCAGAGGCATTCCTTTGTCGATGATGCGGTGAAGAAACTCCGCAGCACCCGGCACGGCAACGTTGTCGTGCATCAGCACGCCGTCGATATCACAAATTACATTCTTAATGGTCATGGACAGTCCGACATTAAAAAAAAGAAGGCGTTACTATAAGGTCCGATCAACTTTCCAGCAAATGCTGCAGCAGAATTCCGTTGAGCATGGCGCGTTTGACCAGCGCGAACGCGCCAATCGCCGAACGATGGTCAAGCTTTGAACGAACCACCGGAAGATTCTGGCGGAATGCTTTCAGCGCCTGGGTGTTAATACAGCCTTCAATCGCGGGGAGCAGCACCTTTTCCGCCTCCACAATTTCACCGGCGATCACCACTTTTTGTGGGTTAAACAGGTTAATGGCGATGGCGATGGTTTTCCCCAGATGGCGACCCACCTGCTCGATCACTTCACAGGCCAGCGCGTCGCCTTTATTAGCAGCTTTGCAGATGGTGCCTATCTTGCAGTCATCCAGCGTCACGCGGCTTTGGTAACCCTGTTCAAGCAGATGGCGAACGCGCTGCTCGATGGCGGTGTTGGCGGCAATGGTTTCAAGGCAGCCAAAGTTGCCGCAGTGGCAGCGCTCCCCGAGCGGTTCAACCTGAATGTGGCCGATCTCACCGACGTTACCGTTGCGACCGATAAAAATTCGGCCGTTAGAGATAATGCCTGCGCCCGTACCGCGGTGAACGCGCACCAGGATAGAGTCTTCACAGTCCTGGCTCGCACCAAAGTAGTGCTCTGCCAGCGCCAGAGAGCGAATGTCATGGCCCACAAAGCAGGTCACTTTAAAGCGCTTTTCCAGCGCGTCGACCAGCCCCCAGTTTTCAACCTGAATGTGCGGCATATAGCGGATCACGCCGCTTTCCGGGTCGACCAGACCGGGCAGAATCACCGAGATGGCGATGAGTTCGCGGATCTTGCGCTGACAGCTTTCAATAAACTGCGCGATGGTATTCAGCAGCGCATGCTCCAGCGTCTCCTGGGTGCGTTCAGGAAGGGGATAGTGCTCTTCCGCAATGGCTTTACTGCTCAGATCGTACAGCGTGAGCGTGGTGTCATGACGGCCCAGACGGACGCCAATTGCCTGAAAATTGCGGGTTTCGGTAATAATGGAGATAGCGCGGCGGCCCCCGGTGGAGGCCTGCTGATCGACTTCTTTGATCAAACCGCGCTCAATGAGCTGGCGGGTAATTTTTGTCACGCTGGCGGGAGCAAGCTGGCTTTGTTCGGCTATCTGAATACGTGAGATTGGCCCGTGTTGGTCAATCAGGCGATATACCGCCGCGCTGTTAAGCTGTTTAACGAGATCGACATTACCGATTTGAGCTTGTCCGCCAGGTGTCATACTTTTACTTACTCAGTGACGACCTCGTTACCATTAACGATGGTCTTAATAATTTTATAATCGTGTGTGAATGCCGTCAGGTTTGCAACCATACCTGGTGCAATTCCGCCAAGCTGTTTATCCACGCCGATAGCGCGCGCAGGATAAAGGGTGGCCATGCGCAGGACTTCATCAAGCGCAATCCCGCAATGCTCAACCAGGTTACGCACCCCTTCAATCATGGTCAAAGAGGAACCGCTCAGCGTACCGTTTTCATCCACACACAGTCCATTGCGGTAGTATATTGTTTTACCGGCAAAAATGAACTGCTCAATATTTGCACCTGCCGGTGCGGTAGCGTCCGTTACCAGGCAGAGCTTGTCACCTTTCAGCCGCTTGGCGTTGCGAATGTTGGTGTAATCAACGTGTAAGCCGTCCGCGATAATACCGCAGTAAACGTCTGGCTCATCCAGAATCGCGCCGACCAGACCCGGTTCACGACCTGTGATGTATGGCATGGCGTTATAAAGGTGCGTCGCAAAGGTAATGCCCGCGCGGAAACCGGCTTTCGCTTCTTTCAGCGTGGCGTTTGAGTGGCCCGCTGAAACCACAATTCCGGCGGCGGCCAGCTTGTTGATGACGTCCGTGCCGGTCATTTCCGGTGCCAGCGTCACCTTGGTGATCACATCGGCGTTGGCACACATATAGTCAACCAGCTCCGCATCAGGTTTACGCACGTAGTCCGGGTTATGCGTTCCTTTCTTGACCATGTTCAGCCATGGCCCTTCCAGGTGCAGACCGAGCGCCTGATTCGGATGTTTGGCCAGGTATTCGCGCATCACGCGGATACCCTGCTTCATCAGGTCATCACTGCTGGTGATGAGCGTCGGCAGATAGCTGGTGCAGCCCGATTTCTCGTTGGCTTTCTGCATGATCTCCAGCGTTTCGACCGTTACCGCATCGGCGGTATCATTGAATTGCACACCGCCGCAGCCGTTGAGCTGTACGTCGATGAAACCGGGGGAGATTACTGCTCCATTGAGTGAGCGCTGTTCAATCTCCGGCGGCAGTTCTGCCAGCGGGCAAACACGTTCAATCAGGCCATTCGCGATAACAATCGCGTGGTCATCCAGAATTTCATGGCCGGTATAAATCCGACCGTGGGTTAAAGCGTACATAACGACCCCCGGTTAAAAAAAGCGGCCGCCTCTTGATAAAGAGGCGGTTATTCAATTACAGACCTTTGATGTTCTCGGCTTCTAACTCGTTGAAGTATTTCAGCGTTTTAACCTTCAGCTCCATCGTGGACGGTTCGTCGCAGACGATGACTGATTTAGGATGCAGCTGCAGACAGCTGATGGTCCACATATGGTTAACGTTGCCTTCAACAGCAGCCTGGAGCGCCTGCGCTTTCACGCCGCCCAGCACCAGAATCATCACTTCTTCAGCATCCAGCAGGGTGCCTACGCCTACGGTCAGGGCGTATTTTGGAACCTGGTTCACGTCACCGTCAAAGAAGCGGGAGTTTGCCACGCGCGTGTCATGAGTCAGCGTTTTAATACGGGTACGGGAAGCCAGAGAGGACGCCGGTTCGTTAAACGCGATATGACCATCATTACCTACACCACCCATGAACAGGTGGATTTTACCGTAGGAACGGATTTTTTCTTCATACTGACGGCATTCTGCGTCAATATCCGGCGCGTTTCCATTCAGCAGGTTAATATTTTCAGCTGGGATATCAACGTGATCAAAGAAATTGCGGTGCATAAAGCTATGGTAGCTTTCCGGGTGGTCTTTCGGTAAGCCAACATATTCATCCATATTGAAGGTCACAACATGTTTGAAGCTAACCTGGCCTGCTTTATGCATCTCAACCAGCGCCTTGTAAGCGGTCAGCGGTGTGCCGCCGGTCGGAAGGCCCAGAACGAAAGGACGATCGGCGGTCGGTTTGAACGCGTTAATGCGGTTTACGATATGGCGAGCGGCCCATTTACCAACTTGTTCTGCAGTTGCCAGGGGAATCAGTCTCATTGTTCACCTCAAAGTTTAAGTAGAAGAGTGGGCGGATGGCTTCGGAACCTGATACTAAAGCGTAACCTGGAAACTTTCAGGCCGGATCAATCCGTCTTGATTTTTTGAATGATAAAATAAGTTTTCACTGTTAGCCAGTGTAAGGGAGGGCTGAATACGATATTTGGTGACAAAAATCACAAAAAATAGGTGTTTAATTTGCGATACGAATTAATTTTTCACACACTCAGACTGCCAGTGAATTATCAACGGTATCTATCGTTCGTGACACAATAAAAACATAGTTTATGCGCGAGCCTGAAAAAGGGTCTCGTAGGGGGAATAGGATGAATATTTTAGGTTTTTTCCAGCGCCTCGGTAGGGCTTTGCAGCTCCCTATCGCCGTGCTACCGGTTGCAGCGCTGCTGCTGCGATTCGGGCAACCCGATCTTCTTAACGTACCGTTTATTGCTCAGGCTGGCGGTGCCATTTTTGACAACCTGGCGCTGATTTTCGCCATCGGTGTTGCCTCTAGCTGGTCAAAAGACAGCGCGGGTGCCGCAGCGCTGGCAGGGGCAGTCGGTTATTTCATCCTGACGAAAGCGATGGTAACCATTAACCCAGAAATCAACATGGGCGTGCTGGCAGGTATCATTACCGGTCTGGTCGGTGGTGCTGTGTACAACCGCTGGGCAAACATTAAGCTGCCAGACTTCCTGAGTTTCTTTGGCGGCAAACGTTTCGTGCCGATCGCGACCGGTTTCTTCTGTCTGGTTCTGGCCGCTATCTTTGGCTACGTCTGGCCACCGGTACAGCATGCGATCCATGCGGGTGGTGAGTGGATTGTTTCAGCGGGTGCACTTGGCTCAGGTATCTTTGGTTTTATCAACCGTCTGCTGATCCCAACCGGTCTGCATCAGGTGCTGAACACTATCGCATGGTTCCAGATTGGTGAGTTCACCAATGCTGCGGGCACCGTATTCCACGGCGACATCAACCGCTTCTACGCGGGTGACGGCACCGCAGGCATGTTCATGTCTGGCTTCTTCCCAATCATGATGTTTGGTCTGCCGGGCGCTGCGCTGGCAATGTACCTGGCTGCGCCAAAAGCGCGTCGCCCAATGGTTGGCGGCATGCTGCTGTCCGTTGCGATTACCGCGTTCCTGACCGGTGTAACCGAGCCGCTGGAATTCCTGTTCATGTTCCTGGCGCCGGTGCTGTACCTCATGCATGCGGTCCTGACCGGTATCAGCCTGTTTGTGGCGACCCTGCTGGGTATCCATGCTGGCTTCTCCTTCTCTGCAGGCGCGATCGACTACGTGTTGATGTACAACCTGCCGGCGGCAAGCAAGAACGTCTGGATGCTGGTGGTAATGGGTCTGGTCTTCTTCGTCATCTACTTCGTGCTGTTCACTGCGGTTATTCGTATGTTTAACCTCAAAACGCCGGGCCGCGAAGACACCAAAGACGAAGTGGTCACCAGCGAAGCCAACAGCAACACCGAAGAGGGTCTGACCCAGCTGGCGACCAGCTATATCGCTGCCGTTGGGGGGACTGACAACCTGAAAGCCATTGATGCCTGTATCACCCGTCTGCGTCTGACGGTGGGTGACTCGGCGCGCGTCAGCGACGCAATGTGTAAACGCCTTGGTGCATCGGGCGTGGTTAAACTGAACAAACAAACTATCCAGGTTATCGTGGGTGCCAAAGCGGAATCCATCGGTGACGAAATGAAGAAAGTGGTTGCCCGCGGTCCGGTTGCGGCAGCATCAGCCGACAGCGCACCTGCGTCGACGGCTGCCCCGGTAGCGAAGCCGCAGGCCGTGCCTAACGCCGTGACGGTGGCCGCGCTGGTCTCTCCGGTAACGGGTGACGTGGTTGACCTTGAGCAGGTACCTGATGAAGCGTTCGCCAGCAAAGCGGTCGGTGACGGTGTGGCGGTGAAACCAACGGATAAAACCGTGGTGTCTCCTGCTGCCGGTACCATCGTGAAAATCTTCAACACCAACCACGCGTTCTGCCTCGAAACCGAAAAGGGTGCGGAGATCGTTGTCCACATGGGTATCGATACCGTTGCGCTGAATGGTCAGGGCTTTACTCGCCTGGTGGAAGAGGGCGCTGAAGTGGTGGCCGGGCAGCCGATTCTGGAAATAGATCTGGACTTCCTGAATGCCAACGCGCGTTCCATGATAAGCCCGGTGGTTTGCAGCAACATTGACGACTTCAGCGGTCTGGTCATCCAGGCGAAAGGTCAGGTTGTTGCGGGTCAAACCCCGCTGTATGAGATTAAAGGCAAGTAATCGCTCCTGAGTAGAGTCATGCCTTAAGCGGCGGGGGATATCCTCCGCCGCTTTTTTTTGCAGCAAATGCCCCCATTATTTTCATCTGATACGTATTTTCCGTAACTAAGGGTTGTCACTACGTCCGGCTTATAAGATCATATGCCGTTATACGTTGTTTACGCTTTGAGGAATCCACGATGAGTGAGGCAGAAGCCCGCCCGAGTAACTTTATTCGTCAGATCATCGATGAAGATCTGGCCAGTGGTAAGCACACCACAATTCATACCCGTTTCCCGCCGGAGCCGAATGGCTACCTGCATATCGGGCATGCGAAGTCCATCTGCCTGAACTTTGGCATTGCGCAAGACTACCAGGGACAGTGCAACCTGCGTTTCGATGACACCAACCCAGTAAAAGAAGACATCGAATACGTTGAGTCCATCAAAAATGACGTGCAATGGTTGGGCTTCAACTGGTCTGGCGATATCTGCTACTCCTCTGACTATTTTGATCAGCTGTATGCCTACGCGGTAGAGCTCATCAACAAAGGTCTGGCGTATGTAGACGAACTGTCTGCAGATGAGATCCGTGAATACCGCGGTACGCTGACCGCACCGGGTAAAAACAGCCCGTTCCGCGATCGCAGCGTGGAAGAGAACCTGGCGCTGTTTGAAAAAATGCGTGCCGGTGGCTTCGAAGAGGGCAAAGCGTGCCTGCGTGCCAAAATCGATATGGCGTCTCCGTTCATCGTGATGCGCGATCCGGTGCTGTACCGCATTAAATTTGCGGAACACCACCAGACCGGCAACAAGTGGTGCATCTACCCGATGTACGACTTCACCCACTGCATTAGCGATGCGCTGGAAGGCATTACGCACTCCCTGTGTACGCTGGAGTTCCAGGACAACCGTCGTCTGTACGACTGGGTGCTGGATAACATCACCATTCCTGTGCATCCGCGTCAGTACGAGTTCTCTCGTCTGAATCTGGAATACACCGTGATGTCCAAGCGTAAGCTGAACCTGCTGGTCACCGACAAGCACGTTGAGGGCTGGGACGACCCGCGTATGCCAACCATCTCGGGTCTGCGCCGCCGTGGCTACACCGCTGCGTCAATCCGTGAGTTCTGCAAGCGTATCGGCGTGACCAAGCAGGACAACACCATTGAGATGGCGTCTCTGGAATCCTGCATTCGTGAAGACCTCAATGAAAATGCCCCGCGCGCGATGGCCGTTATCGACCCGGTGAAGCTGGTTATCGAAAACTATCCGCAGGGCGAGAGCGAGCTGGTCTCCATGCCTAACCATCCGAACAAACCGGAAATGGGAAGCCGCGACGTGCCGTTCAGCGGCGAGATCTGGATTGACCGCGCTGACTTCCGCGAAGAAGCCAACAAGCAGTACAAGCGTCTGGTGCTGGGTAAAGAAGTGCGTCTGCGTAATGCTTACGTCATCAAAGCCGAGCGCGTAGAAAAAGATGCGGAAGGGAATATCACCACCATCTTCTGTTCTTATGACGCTGAAACGCTGAGCAAAGATCCTGCTGACGGCCGTAAAGTGAAGGGCGTTATCCACTGGGTGAGCGCATCCCACGCGCTGCCGGTAGAAATTCGTCTGTACGATCGCCTGTTCAGCGTGCCTAACCCAGGTGCGGCGGAAGACTTCCTGGCGACCATTAACCCGGAATCTTTGGTGATCAAGCAGGGTTATGCGGAGCCTTCTCTGAAAGCGGCTGAAGCAGGCAAAGCGTTCCAGTTCGAACGTGAAGGTTACTTCTGCCTGGACAGCCGTCACAGCACGGCGGAAAAACCGGTATTTAACCGTACCGTGGGTCTGCGTGATACCTGGACGAAGATCGGCGAATAATATTGCTGCTCTGGTCAATGAGAAACAAACGCCGCATTATGCGGCGTTTTTTTATTTAACGATCAGAGTATTAAGCCAGGGGTTAAAGGGGCGTTATGAAAATAACAGGTCAATGAGGTGCTACTTATTTTTTAAAAAAAAGTTTGTGCCATTACGAAATTCAAAAGGGTTATAAAAAAGGAAACCGATCCCAAGCCTGGACACTGAAATAGCTGAGAATTTCCCGTCATTCCTCGCCTTCCTGTAAATGTTACAAAGCACTACCAATTATGTGCACTTCGTCATAATCCTGACTTTTGCCCGCTGAAAAGCATTGATAATTCGCGTCGCGAAAAATAACCTAAAGACGGTAGTTAATTCGAGGGTATTTAACACTACCCCTGACCATTTGGTCTTTGTTATTTACGCCGTTTCAGGCGTTTTAATTCGTCAAAGAGGAATAATCTATGCGTACGTTCAGTGGCAAACGTAGTGCGCTGGCGCTGGCTATTGCCGGTGTGACAGCAATGTCGGGCCTGGTGATTGCGCCAGAGGCAAAAGCAGCGGGTTTCATCGAAGATTCTACCCTCACGGGCGGTATTTATTACTGGCAGCGTGAGCGTGACCGTAAAGACGTCACTGAAGATAAATACAAAACCAACCTCTCGCACTCCACCTGGAACGCCAACCTGGACTTCCAGTCAGGCTACGCCGCGGATATGTTCGGTCTGGATATCGCCGCGTTCACCGCGATCGAAATGGCGGAAAACGGCGACAGCGGCCACCCGAACGAAATCGCCTTCTCCTCCAGCAACAAAGCCTATGATGAAGACTGGTCCGGGGATAAGAGCGGTATCAGCCTCTACAAAGCCGCAGCGAAATTTAAATACGGCCCGGTCTGGGCGCGTGGGGGCTATATTCAGCCAACCGGCCAGACGCTGTTAGCCCCACACTGTACTGACCCCAAAAAGTTGGACAGTTAAACACGAGGCACATAGGTCTGGGTTC
>OKOL01000435.1_pt1 | contig 11163 bp, 8 predicted proteins | sample 1611091 | NCBI WGS metagenome assembly OKOL01 (sample SAMN04436710, study PRJEB24849) | human gut metagenome | biome: human gut; feature: NICU; material: stool | host: Homo sapiens | place: USA: Saint Louis, MO | collected 2010-09-26
CGGTGAGCTGCTCCATGCTGGCCGCCGTCTCTTCCAGGGCGGACGCCTGCTGTTCAGTGCGCGATGAGAGGTCGTTATTGCCCATCGCAATTTCGCTGGTGCCGGTATAGATGGCATCCGTGCCGCTACGCACGTTGGCGACGGTATCGATAAGCGAACACTGCATATGGTCAACGCTGTTTGCCAGCTCGGTGATCTCATTGCGCCCGGACACGGTCAGCGTTTTGGTCAGGTCACCGCCGGCAATGTCACGAATATGGGCGATGACGCGACCGAGAGGGTTCAGCAGGATATGGCGAATGCCGTACCAGACCGCGATCAGCACAATGACCAGCGCCAGCGCCAGCACCGCCATCTGCCATTTCGCAAAGCGGTAGTCATTCTGGCTTTCAGCAAACGCGGAGTGATACAGATCGCCACTGACCTTTGCATATTCCCCCAGCGCCGCGCCGAGGGCGTTTTGCATCCCCTGCGTCGGCTGCGCGAAATAGGCGTCCATGTTGCCGCTCTCCAGGAACTGAATCAGCTCTGCCAGACCGGCATGGTAGGCGTTGTATTTTTCGTCGATATTCTGGCTCACCTGCTCCATCGCAGGCTGCGGGGTGATTTTCTTAAAGGCCTCGTAATGCTTTGCGGCATCCGCAAGTGTCGCCCGGGCATTTTTCAGCAGATCGGTTTTCGCGCTGCTCTGCTGATTGTTGGGATCCATCATCATGCGCGCGGACGAGCGGCTCAGGTTGATACGCGTTTGCAGCATCAGATCCCACGTTGAGGTGAGTTCACTCTGCTGCAGGCGGAGATCGTTCGAGGCCGCAAAGCTGTCCTGGTTCTGTTTTAATGACGAGAAAAAAAGCCCGCCGGAGATAAGCTGAAGTAGTGCGAAAATGACCAGCACCATCATAAGCATTGTGACAACGCGGATACGGTTCAACATACAACACCTTCTCATAGATTTATTAACGGTGTTATCGGCACAGCCAACAGGAACTTTACATTTGAGAAAGGGAAAAGCGCGGGGTTAGAAAGCCACGTCGACAATCAGCGTATCGGTGTAGGTTCCGGCGGGTGGCGTGGCCTGATTAGTCAGCACTTTCGCGGTGTAGTTGTAGGTACGCAGTAAACCGTCGGCACTGACCTGCGACGACGTCGCGCTGGTCCAGCGTTCGCTGCCGCTGCCGCCCCATCGGTTACCCGTGGCTTCTTTATAGATGTCATAACTGAGGTAGTTACTGCCGCTTACCATCCGGCGCACGTTATTCAGCGCGTTAGCACCGTTGTTAATGCCGATGGTATAGGTACTGCCTTTGGTACAGGTGACGGCTATCGCCTGTGAGACGGTGGGGAAACTTTGTACCAGCGGCGCGCTGTTGAAGTTGACGTCCGGCGTGGTCATGGCGCTGCAATCGTTGGTGACGGTCATATCCAACGTGATGCTGGTTCCTTTCGTTCCGGTTTGCAGTCCCGACAAACACGCGTTGAGCACGCCCACCGAGCAGACTCTGTAGGTGATATCGAAGTTTAGCGTCACCTGATAAGGACCCGCGGTCACATTTTGCCCCGGTACCGTGCGGAAATAGAGAGGGATATTGTATTGTTTGCCGCCGATCAGATTTAACAAGGTACTGCTGTCCCAGGTATAGGTTTTACTGGTCTGCACTTCGCTGTTGTTAGCGCAGCCCGACTGCCCGCACAGGCGCGTCGGGATCACATCGGTGATGGCCGCGTTGTCGGTGCGCTTCATGGTCGCACGACCATTGGCCGAAACGGTAGCTGAGACAAAATTCAGCGTGATGGTGTCCCCGGTCAGCAAGTTCACCAGCGCATCACAGGCTACGACCAGTGTTCCGGTGGTTGCCACTTCGCCAGAACCACTCAGCGCGAATGAGGTTACACTCCCAAACGCGGCGTTGACCGTACTGACTCGACAGTCAGCCCAACTGCCGCTGGCCACCAGCAGCAGAAGCATAAACAGCAGGCGCGTCATGGCGCCTCCCGACACACCAGCGGACCGTAGGTTTGCAGCTTGTGCTCCGGGTTGGCTCCCACGGTCAGGGTGACCTTGCAGCGTTTTCCGTCAGGCGCGATCACCTCCAGCGGATTCACATCGCTAAGGTTTTCCAGCCAGGCAATACCGTCATACCCCACCACCGCATTGCTGCGCGAGGCACGCCGGACCTGGCTTCCCACCGGCAGCGCCTGGCCGCGCGCATCGTGGAGGATGACGCTTGCCACTCTCTCCTGCTCCATCGGGAAATCGACCAGATAGCCGCTGTGACGCCGAATCGCAATTCGCCGCTCGGTCTCTTTCAGCCGGGTGTCCGCCGGCAGGTTCAGGGTATCAATGCGGTAGCTTGCCGGGTAATACGCCGACACCCCGCTGACCAGCAGGTAACCGTTGTTATTCGTTTTGCCAACGGGCTGGTTCTCATAGCTGACGGGCACGTCCGGATGGCCGTCGGTACTGATGACCACAAACGCATCGTTGATCTTATTCGCCGCGAACAGCTCGCCGTCCATCAGAACAATCGCGCCCATCGCCTCGCCCCACCAGGTCATCATGTCCCTTTCGCCGTAGCCGCCGCCCTGCAGTTCAATATTGTTATTACGCCAGCCCAGCGTGCCCTGCTGATAGTCACTGGATTTTGACTGGTTGGCCCAGGCCATGTTCCAGCTAAAGCCGCCGTCAGACGGCATGGAATGGTTGTAGTTAATGCGCTGGGTGTTGCCCGCATCCGGGGTGTTTTCGACGGTGAACGCGGCGCTGTCGCGTGCCCCCAGCGGCACCTGCAGCGACAGCGCGACCGTCCAGTCTCCCCGCTGCTGGTCCCGGCTCCCGGCGAGGTAAATACTGCTCGCGCCCCACAAATTACGGCTCCATGAGAGATTAAGCAGCTCGGTTTTTTGACTGTCAAAACTCTCCACGCCAATCCAGGCTGCGCCGATGTTGCCGTACTGTCCCAGGTTGAAGGTCAGAGAATACTGGTCCGTATTGCGGCTGAAGCTGGCGATGGGTTTATCGTTATCGTCATACACCGCAGGCTGGTCGTAGAGGGCCAGATTGCCAAAGCCGCGGTCCCGACGCGTGTGCTGGGTGGCCACGCTGTACTCGCTGGTGCTGTACTGGTAACCCCAGTTGATTTGCCCGCCCGCCTCCCCGCGCATGCGGCTTTGCGAGTAAGAGGTATTCACCACGCCAAACTGGCCGAGTTTAATCACCGTCCCAGCCCCGCCCAGCGCCAGCTCCTGCGCCCCTTCCGCATGCCCTTCCAGGGTCAGCCAGTCCGTCACCCCGTAGCGATACGAACCGCTGCCTGCCGCCGGGCCGTAGTCAAAATTCTTGATACCGTAATTACGCCGCAGGCTGCCCAGCGTCACGGCGCCGTCGCTCAGCCCTTTTTTAAGCAGGTCGCTGGAGACGTAAAACGGCAGCGTGGTGCTGACCTGGCGCCCTAATGCATCCGTCGTGACCAGTACCGCATCCCCGGCGCCGTTGATATAGGGCAGATTGGTCAGGGTGAAGGGGCCCGGCTGAAGCTGGGTTGAGCCGGACCGATAGCCGTTGATAAAGAGATCCACCGAGGTGGGTACCGCCGCTTCCCCCGCGAATTCGGGCAGCGGCCACGTCACCAGGTCAGGGCGCAGGGAGAAATCTCGCCCGACGCTGATCCCTCCCATCCGCACGCTGGAGCTCCAGCTCAGGGCATCGCTGATCACGTCCCCGACGCTCCAGCTCATTGCGTCATCCTCATTCGTGAACAGCAGGGTCGTGTCATAGCGGACATACCCTTCCTGCTGACCGTCGTTACCGGTGAAATTTTCCCGGGCATAGCCGGTGGAGGAAAACGAGCCGTTCTCATTGAAATAGCGGAATTCATGCCAGAGGGACGCCTGTCCGCCGATATGCTCCGTGTGGTTGGTGTAGAGATCGTAATTAAGCAGCGCTCCGCGCCCGAAGTGCGGTTTGGCCTGCGCCGTTTGCGCGCCGAACGGCGTCACGCGGGATGCAACCCAGTCCCGGGGAACGGTCAGCAGCAGACGTTGCCCGGCGCTGTCGTACTCCACCCGAACCTGAGAAAGCGATGAGAGATTCACTTCTCCGGCAGGAACATGTTCCGGGGGCAGTCCCGCGCGCAGCAGGTCAGCGCTGGAGATAAAGAAAGCGCCTTTGCGCTGCGTCACGGGCACGACCAGACCGGTATCGTAGTGGTTGAGCACGAGGGCAAGCTGGAAGACCGCTTCATCATGTATCGCCTGTGCCTGGGGCGGCGGCGGAAGGCTGTCATCGCCGGACTCAGCCCAGGTCGCGGAACTGACGCAAAGCAGTATCATCATCGCCGGCTTCAGTTGACGGGCGTCGACTGCCATTGTGCGTCCCTGGCATTAATCTGCGCGCTCATCCGCTCTGGCTGACGAACGCCTGCGGGTATCGGCCAGCTGCGGGTGCTGCCGGGAAGTACGTAACCCAGCAATCCCTCCGCGACCGTGCGTTTCTGCCCTCCCTGCTCCAGCGCCACCTGGCTCAGCCTGACATGGACATCCCCCCGATTCCGAACCTCCAGTACCGGCTGCCCATCCGCTCGCGTCACCCGCCAGCTCAGGTTCCGGGTCTCCACCAGCGCGTGATGCGCCCCCTCTTTTATTGTCGGGATCCCCTGGCCATACACAAACAGCGGAATGGAGTAACGCATCTGCAACTTGAGGCCGATGGCGGGTTCTGCTTTGGCATCAGGCTGAGGAATTTCATCCACGATAATGCGGTAGGCTTGTTCGACGCCTGCGGGAACGCGGGCCTGCTTAATAAGACGGATAAGCTGCTTGCTGCCTGTGCCAATCGTGACGATGGGCGGGCTGGCGACCACATCCTGCTGCGCGGTGTAGCGTTCGTGTCCGTCCTCCTGCTTCCAGCGCACAATTCGCACCTGCATCGTGGTGGCGCTGTTTCCCTGGTTCTGGATCCACAGCTCCGTGGCGTTGGCGTCTGCCGCAAGCCACGGGTCGATAGGCCAGAGCAGAATGGTGGCTGCCGCCTGCGCCTGACCGGTTGCCACAGCCATTCCCAACGCGCCCGCCAGACAAACAGGTCTGAAAACTGGCTTCATCAACACTCTCCCTTTATTACCATGACAAGGTCACGGTGAGCTGATCGGAATACGTTCCTGCCGGGCTAAATCCGGTCAGTAGCGCCACGCCAAAAAGCGGCAGCGCGATGTTATTGCTGTTGCTATAGGTCACCGGTATCGCCTGGTTGACGCCAATTTCGCTGTTCGCTGCCAGCGAGCTGCTGCTGTAAAGCCGGTATCCCACCACGTCGGCGCCGTTCGAGCGCTTCATGCGGCGAACGGTTGAATAATTCTGTCCGCCATTAATGCTCATGCTCAGCGCCACGCCCGGCGTGCAGGCGATAGACAACGCCCCGTTTGGCACAAAGCTGGTGCTTACCGGTGCGCTCTCGACGCCGTTATGGGTGCCAAAATCCAGCGTCCCGAGAACCCCTCCGCTGCCGGTGGCCACCGCGCATCCCGGAACAATCGTCGCGCTGACCTTAAAGGACTGCGACGTCACCGCCTCCGCCGCGGGCGCCATCAGCAATCCGACGATCAGCGCGAAAAAAGGCTGCACGTGTCCCTCTGCGCATATGCGCAGACCAGTAAGAGTTGCCTTCATGGCGGTGCAGGACTAATAGGTGACGCTGACGTTAATCGTGTCGGTGTAGGTGCCCGGGACGACCGTCACGCTGTTACCGCCGCCGGTAATACGCCCGTAGAGGGTGTAACTGTCCACCCCTCCGGCCGTAGAGGCGATCGGCAGCGCGGTGTTATTGGCAATCACGCTGTTAAACCCGCTGTCGCTGTACAGGCTGTATGCCACGCCCTGTGCCGCGTTGGCGGTGTTAACCAGATAGCGCGCAGGGGTTCCCGGGGTGCCGACAACGGTGCCGGGTGCGGTGGAGTTGGTGTTGCCGGTGATCGCCACCGTATAGCTGGCGGTCGTACATTGAATAGTGAAGGTGTTTCCGCCGCTGGCGCCGGTGAGCTGCGTGGTCAGAGTGGAAAACGTTGCGGGATGGGTGCCGAAATCCAGTGTCCCGAAGTTAATGCCGTTTTGCGTGGGCGATCCGTTTATCAGACAACCGTTCGTGAGCGTCAGCGTCGCGCCGATGGTGCCGCTACTGGTGACGGCCAGCGCCTGATGGACCGTTGTCGCAGTCAGTAAGGTGCCTGCGCAGATCAAAAGGAGTTTTCTTTTCATTTACCACCCTCCAGAAGACGTCTCCGTTCCCTTGCCACGTTTTATTTTTGTCGTTCAAGATGTTAGCCCCGCTTAATGTTCCTCTGAGGGGGGTTATTGAGAATTTAGTTTACGGATATCGCTTCGACCACCTGCCCCATAACGCATAAGCACTTTGTCTTATTGACTTCTTATTTCCTTAAATAACAGAGAGTTAAGTTATTTTTTTCAGCATTTTCATGCTATCAGGAGAGAATATATCCATTAAAGTGTGATGCAGATCACAATATATCGTCAGGGCAATAACAACAAAATTAATAAAACTTAAAAAGGAGTTGTATCCCCCTACGCTTTGCGTCAATTTATGTGCCGAATAATTTCCCGCGTCGTAATAAAAAATTTATATGTATCGGTGCGGGCTACATCTGAAGCGCATAGAGGGTCTTTTTTCGTGGCAAGTGCAAACAAACTCACACTCTTCATCGTGATATTCATGCTGGCGGGTATTCTTTCAGGGGCAGCAATTCATGAATATGCATCTGCGGATGCCATCAAAGCCTGGTCGGATAATATTACCCTTCTGACCGATATTTTCCTGCGACTGATCAAAATGGTCATTGCGCCGCTGGTCTTCAGTACGCTCACCGTCGGCATTATGAAGCTGGGCGAAACCTCCACCATTGGCCGCGTGGGCGGCAAAGCGATGGTATGGTTTATCAGCTCATCCGTGCTCTCAATTCTGGTCGGCCTGTTTATCGTCACGCTGGAGCATCCGGGCAGCGGACTGAACCTGACCGTCCCGACCGAGGCGGTGGATACCGGATTAGCCGTTGGTGGGATGACGCTGAAAGCGTTCCTGTCTCATACCATTCCGACCAGCATCGCGGGGGCGATGTCGAACAATGAGATCCTGCAGATTGTGGTGTTCTCCATGTTCTTCGGCATTGGCGGCGCGTCGCTGGGGCAGAAATTCAACGCCCCGCTGGTGGCCGCGCTGGACGTGGTTTCTCATATTATGCTGAAGGTCACAGGCTACGTAATGTACGTTGCGCCGCTGGCCATTTTCGCGGCAATCTCCTCCGTCATCGCCACGCAGGGCCTGGGCATTCTGTTGAACTATGCCTCCTTTATTGGCGGCTACTATGTTGCCATTCTTCTCACCTGCATGGTGCTGCTGGCCGTGGGTTACATGGTGCTGAAAAAAGAGGTGTTCCGCCTGGTCAGCATGCTGAAAGATCCGGTTCTGGTGGCGTTTACCACCAGCAGTTCTGAAGCGGCCTACCCTAAAACGCTGGAGCAGCTGGAGCGTTTTGGCTGCTCGCGCAACATCGCCTCTTTCGTACTGCCGATTGGCTACTCCTTCAACCTGGTGGGGTCGATGGTGTACTGCTCTTTCGCCTCGATGTTTATCGCGCAGGCGTACAACATTCATCTGAGCTTCTCTGAGGTGACGGTGCTGATGCTGACCCTGATGCTGGCCTCAAAAGGGATTGCGGGCGTACCGCGCTCCTCGCTGGTGGTGCTGGCCGCGACGATCCCAAGCTTTAACATTCCGGTCGCCGGTATTCTGCTGCTGATGGGGATCGACCACTTCCTGGATATGGGCCGTTCCGCAATTAACGTTCTGGGTAATGGTATTGCGACCGCCATGCTGTCGCAGAATGAAGGCGCGCGGGACGCGGAAGCTGAAGCTGAACTGGTAAAGCAGGAAGCGTAATGGCATGAAAAAGCCGGGTGGCGGCTTCGCCTTACCCGGCCTACAAATGGCTCGAACGCGTAGGCCGGGTAAGCGTCAGCGCCACCCGGCTTTGTTTTAGGCTACGTGACTCGCGGCGATATCCAGCAGCGCCATCTCATCGCTGTTCAGCAGCTTCTCAATGTTCACCAGAATCAGCATACGCTCGCCGAGCGCGCCCAGACCGGTCAGGTATTCGGTCGACAGCGTGACCGCAAACTCTGGCGCAGGACGAATCTGATCAGAGGTCAGGGAAAGCACGTCAGACACGCCATCCACCACGATCCCCACCACGCGCTGCCCCAGATTCAGGACGATCACCACGGTGTTGTCGTTGTAGTCAACGTCGCCCTGGCTGAACTTCACGCGCAAATCCACGATGGGCACAATGACGCCACGCAGGTTGGTGACACCTTTAATAAACGCAGGCGTGTTAGCGATGCGGGTAACCTGGTCGTAACCACGGATTTCCTGCACTTTCAGGATATCGATGCCGTACTCTTCATCGCCTAAAGTGAATACCAGAAATTCCTGTCCTGATGGCTCGCCCGCCAGTTTCGTTACATTACTCATACCGGTCATGTTATTACCTTCTACTTAATCAGGCGGCTGTGTACGCCACACGTTGTTCACGATTTAATCCCTGAAGCGCCGACACGTCGACGATCAGCGCCACGCTACCATCACCCAGAATGGTGGCGGCAGAAATACCCGGCACTTTGCGGTAGTTGCTTTCGAGGTTCTTCACCACCACCTGGTGCTGACCAATCAGCTGATCGACCAGCAATGCGTAGCGGCGGCCCGCGCTTTGCAGGATCACCACGATACCCTGCGTGGCCTCGGTCTTCGCCCCGTCCACTTCGAACACTTTCCACAGTTCCACCAGCGGCAGGTACTCACCGCGAACCTCGAGTACGCGCTCGCCGCCCGCCAGCGGATGCAAAACCGTGCGCGTTTATTAAAACAGTACCAAACCCATCTGAAAAAACAGGCCAGCTATATTGTGGAAGGCAATGCCGAAAGCAGAAAGGCGCTGCGCCAGCACAACCGCGAACAGATAAAACAGCATCCAGAATGGTTTCCTGCGCCGCTCAAGGCGAGTGACAGACGCTGGCAGGCGCTGGCGGAGAACAACCATTTCTTAAGCAGCGACCATCTACACAACATCACCGAAGTGGCGATTCACCGCCTGGAGCAGCAGCTTGGCAAGCCTTACGTCTGGGGCGGCACGCGGCCCGATCAAGGCTTCGACTGTAGCGGGTTGGTTTTTTATGCCTACAACAAGATCCTCGAGGCGAAACTCCCGCGCACGGCTAATGAGATGTATCACTACCATCGGGCAACGATTGTGGCGAATAACGACCTGCGCCGGGGAGATTTGCTGTTTTTCCATATTCACAGCCGCGAGATAGCCGATCATATGGGGGTGTATCTGGGAGACGGTCAGTTTATCGAGTCACCACGTACCGGCGAAACCATTCGGATAAGCCGGTTAGCTGAACCTTTCTGGCAGGATCATTTTTTAGGCGCGCGGCGGATTTTGACGGAAGAGACGATTTTGTAGGACGGCAATACTGCGAAAAAGTTAAAGTCGTACACGTTTTTCTCCCTCGCCCCAAAGGGGCGAGGGGACAGTCCGAGACCTTATATAGTCTCCCCCATCAACTCAACGCCCCCATAATCTTCAACTCCAGCTCGTCCGGCACTTCGTTATACGACAGCACATGCAGCCCCGGCGCAAACAATCTCGCATAGCGCGCCAGCAAAGGGCGCAACTGCGGTGGCACCAGCAGCACAGGGTCTTTCCCCGCCGCTTTCATCTGCTCCTTCACTTGCGGCATCGTACTCTGGAACTGGTTGAGCATATTCGGGTCAACCGGCACGCTGTCGAGCATCACTTTGCCGGCCTGTTGCGCCTGATTCACCACGTTGGTCAGCAGATTTTCCAGCTCATTATTCAGCGTATACACCGTCAGCTCCTGCTTGCGAACGAACGGATGGGTAATGCTGCGCCGCAGCGCCAGGCGCACATCTGCCGCCAGCAGAATATGATCTTTGGTCACCGCACTACTGGCGACAAGCACGGTGGCGATGGTGACGATATCGCGCAGGGAAACGCCTTCAGTCAGCAGCGCCCGGTACACTTTCAGCAACTGGCTGTAATTCAGCGCCGCGCTCAAATCCTCCGCCAGGCGCGGTGCCATCGACGACAAACGGTTATGCAGCTGAGTAATATCGTCATAGTTAAACAAATCAGGAATATAGCTGCGCACAATCTTATTCACATGTGTGGCAATTACGCTGGCGCTGTCGATCACCTGATACCCCATATTCAGCGCCTTCGCCTTCTGCGCGGGCTGGATCCAGGTGACCGGCATCCCATATGCCGGGTCATTCCCCAGTACGCCGTCAATCTCGCCGTAGGTTTCGCTGGAGGGCAGGGCCATCAGTTTATCCGCCGGAATATCCGCTTCATCAGCCTTAATGCCGTTGATGAAAATGGCGTACTGGCTGGGCTTGAGACGGAAGTTTTCCCGAATACGGATCTCCGGCAGCAGCACGCCGTTACCGTCGGATATCACCTGCCGCACGCCGCGAATCCGCTGGGTGAGCGGGTTCCCCTGCGCTTTGTCCACCAGCGCCACCAGCTTGTAGCCGAGGCTTAAGCTGATGGGCTCGATCAGCGGAATGGTTTCCCAACTGACCTGTTGCTCGCTGGTTTCGGTGATGGTTCGGGTCAGCGTTTCGAGGCTTTTCTCCTCCGCCTCCGCCGCCTGCGGGCGTTTGCTCATCCGCCAGCCGGTAAAGCCAAGCAGGGCGCTGAACAGCAAAAATGGCAGATGCGGCATCCCCGGCACCACCGCCAGCACAAACATGATCCCGGTGGCGGTGTAGAGCACCGACGGACTTGCCAGCAGCTGGTGGCGCACGTCATGGGCGATATCGCCGTTGTCGCTGACGCGGGTGACGATAATTGCCGCCGCGGTGGAGAGCAGCAGGGACGGGATCTGCGCCACCAGCCCGTCGCCGATGGTCATCAGCACATATTGCTGGAAGGCGGCGTCGGCGCTCAGGTTGTATTTGAAGATCCCGATACAGACGCCGCCGATCAGGTTGATCGCCAGAATCATCATCCCGGCGATGGCATCGCCGCGCACAAACTTCGATGCCCCGTCCATCGCGCCGTAGAAATCGGCCTC
>OKOL01000439.1_pt1 | contig 11093 bp, 9 predicted proteins | sample 1611091 | NCBI WGS metagenome assembly OKOL01 (sample SAMN04436710, study PRJEB24849) | human gut metagenome | biome: human gut; feature: NICU; material: stool | host: Homo sapiens | place: USA: Saint Louis, MO | collected 2010-09-26
TACGAGATCGGTCTCGGCATTCCTGCTGAACCGCTCTTCCGATCTCTAAATGTGGGCGAAGCCATTGCTGACTTCAATATGATTGAAGAAGGCGATCGCATCATGGTTTGCCTCTCCGGGGGTAAAGACAGCTATACCATGCTGGAAATTCTGCGCAATTTGCAGCAAAGCGCGCCAATCAATTTTTCGCTGGTGGCTGTTAACCTCGATCAAAAACAACCGGGCTTCCCGGAACACGTTCTGCCCGAGTATCTTGAAAAGCTGGGCGTTGAGTACAAGATTGTGGAAGAGAACACTTACGGTATCGTGAAAGAGAAGATTCCGGAGGGCAAAACCACTTGCTCACTGTGTTCTCGTCTTCGTCGCGGTATCCTTTATCGCACCGCAACGGAACTGGGGGCGACGAAGATCGCGTTGGGTCACCATCGTGACGATATCCTGCAAACGCTGTTCTTAAATATGTTCTACGGCGGCAAGATGAAAGGTATGCCTCCGAAACTGATGAGCGATGATGGCAAACATATCGTTATTCGTCCGCTGGCCTACTGCCGCGAGAAAGATATTCAGCGCTTTGCCGATGCAAAAGCGTTCCCGATTATTCCGTGCAACCTGTGCGGTTCACAGCCTAACCTGCAACGTCAGGTGATTGCTGACATGTTGCGTGACTGGGATAAACGTTATCCGGGGCGTATCGAGACGATGTTCAGCGCGATGCAGAATGTGGTGCCGTCGCATCTGTGCGATACCAACCTGTTCGATTTCAAAGGCATTACCCACGGTTCTGAAGTGGTTAACGGGGGTGATCTGGCGTTTGATCGCGAAGAGATCCCTCTACAACCGGCGGGTTGGCAGCCTGAAGAAGATGAAAATCAGTTGGATGAGTTACGACTGAATGTGGTTGAAGTGAAATAACCCGGATAGCGCCCGATGCGCAAGCTTATCGGGCTACTCTTATGGAGGCCGGAGAAGACGCGGCCAGCGTCGCATCCGGCAATCCCGAATAAGATGTTTACTCTTGCACCCGGCAATTCAACATTTCATTATTTTAATAACCGCACCCGGCACGTTTTTCCTTTAATCTTCCCGCCCTGTAACTGTTTCCATGCTTTATGAGCAACAGCCTGACGCACCGCGACATAGACATGCGCCGGATGCACGGCGATTTTGCCAATATCTGCGCCATCAAGCCCGATGTCTCCTGTCAGCGCACCTAATACATCACCCGGGCGCATTTTGGCTTTTTTCCCGCCATCGATACATAACGTTGCCATTTCTGCTTCCAGCGGCACAATGGAACTATTAACTGGCGGCGTTTGCCAGTTAAGTTTTATCTGCAACATGTCAGAAATGATATTGGCCCGCTGTGCTTCTTCCGGGGCACAGAAACTGATCGCCAGACCGCTATTTCCTGCACGCGCTGTACGACCGATGCGATGTACATGAACTTCAGGGTCCCACGCCAGTTCAAAGTTCACTACCAGCTCAAGCGATTTAATATCAAGACCACGCGCAGCAACATCCGTCGCGACCAGCACACGAGCGCTACCGTTAGCAAAACGTACCAGGGTCTGATCGCGGTCACGTTGCTCCAGATCGCCATGTAACGACAATGCACTTTGCCCTATGTCATTCAGCGCGTCGCAGACAGCCTGACAATCTTTTTTGGTATTGCAAAACACCACGCAAGAGGATGGCTGATGCAAACTTAATAACCGTTGCAACAGCGGAATTTTGCCTTTGCTGGATGTCTCATAAAATTGTTGTTCAATAGGTGGCAGAGCATCTGTTGAGTCAATTTCAATCGCTAAAGGATCGCGTTGCACTCGTCCGCTGATTGCGGTGATGGCTTCCGGCCAGGTTGCCGAAAACAAAAGCGTCTGTCGAGATGCAGGCGCAAAACGGATGACATCATCAATGGCATCGCTAAATCCCATATCCAGCATGCGGTCGGCCTCATCCATCACCAAAGTATTCAGCGCATCCAGTGATACCGTGCCTTTTTGCAAGTGATCCAGCAAACGACCCGGCGTTGCCACGATAATATGCGGCGCATGTTGCAACGAATCACGCTGCATACCGAACGGTTGACCACCGCACAACGTCAAAATTTTGGTATTTGGCAGAAAACGCGCCAGCCGACGCAATTCACCTGCCACCTGATCCGCCAGTTCACGCGTAGGACACAGCACTAAAGCCTGGGTCTGAAATAGCGACGCATCAATTTTCTGTAGCAGCCCGAGGCCAAAAGCCGCCGTTTTGCCGCTGCCGGTTTTCGCCTGCACGCGAACATCTTTTCCGGCAAGGATCGCCGGAAGCGCGGCGGCCTGCACCAGCGTCATGGTTAAATAACCCAACTCATTAAGGTTCGTGAGTTGGGCGGGAGGCAAAACATTCAGGGTAGAAAAAGCGGTCACAATCTATTCTCGTGGTCATCGACGCAAAGTTAGCAGGCGCGTATCCTCGCAGATCTACGCTCACGATGCGACAATTTAATCGGTTCTTCATCGGGTGGTGGGTCAGGCATGGGTTGCGGGCGAGGGATCGGATCGGGCACTGGAACAGGATCGCCAGGAATCGGTTCAGGGACAGGAATTTGCAAATAAATAAGTGTCGTCATATTTCCCTCCGGTCATTGGGTGGACTCTTAAAGGGTAGACGCTGATAAATAACAGGCAAAAAAAAGCCGACTCATCAAAGTCGGCGTCGTACGAATCAATTGTGCTATGCAGTAATTCAAAAAAGGAAGTAAGACAATATGGAGCGCAACGCCCATCGCTTGACGTTGCATTCACCTGCGAGAGAGATATTGCCCTGAATAGGTAGGGAGTTTATTGACTTCGCTCAAACTTTACGGCGTTTTTGTATACAGAATCCCGGAGAAATTGCTTTTGTTACAACCATTTACTACGATGCAACCATAAAGCAACACCGCCAATAAGAACAACTAACAGAATACAAAAAATTGAAAATCCGAATTGCCACCCGCCGCCAGGGATCCCACCAAGGTTGACGCCAAATAACCCGGTCAGAAAGGTACTGGGTAAAAAGACCATTGCCATCAACGACATTGTATAGGTACGACGCGCTAAATTTTCCTGCATCACCTGAGCGATTTCATCCGCCATCACGCCAGTCCGTGCTATACAGGCGTCGATTTCGTCAAGGCCGCGCCCAAGGCGATCGGCAATATCCTGCATCCGACGGCGTTGGTCATCGCTCATCCACGGCAAACGTTCACTGGCAAGACGAGCATAAACATCACGTTGCGGTGCCATATAGCGACGCATCACAATTAATTGTTTGCGCAGCAGAGCCAGGAATCCACGCGGTGGAATTTGCTGATCAAGGAGATTATCTTCAAGGTCGATAATTTTATCGTGCAGCTGCTCGATAAATTCGCTGGAATGATCGGTCAACGCATCACATACATCCACCAGCCATCCCCCGCAATCGGTCGGACCCGTGCCCTCTTCCAGATCGCTTACCACATCGTCCAGCGCCAGCACTTTGCGTTGTCGGGTCGAAACAATTAACCGCCCGTCCATATATACACGCATGGCGACCAGTTGATCGGGGCGTTCATCGGTGCTGCCGTTTATACAGCGCAATGTAATCAGCGTGCCTTCACCGAGACGGCTGACTCGGGGCCGTGTGCTCTCGCCCGCCAGCGCATCACGTACGTTATTGGGAAGCAGCGGTGTTGTCGCCAGCCATTGGGCGCTATCATGGTGTACATAATTAAGGTGGAGCCAGCAGGGATGCGCTTCATCAATCACATCTGTATTTTCCAGCGGTTTAACGCCGCCTCTACCATCCAGCATCCAGGCAAATACTGCATCCGGGACATTAACGTCCGATCCCTTAATCGCTTCCACAGTGCCTCCATCATCAACGCATTATTTTGTAGTCTAGCCTTCTGGCCCTGTTACGCAACATCTCATCACCCCATTACCCTGAAATGATTAATAAAATTCTGTCTAAATTGAATACAAAAAGCAAAATGCTTTTCCATATACAAACCGTGTGAAGTGTTAAATAGCGTCTATCATTATCAGAATTATCTGATCATATGACGTGGCTTTTTTGCGATCGGATAGCAACAAAAATTGATAAAAATAACGGGATCTCAATGATTACGCACAACTTCAATACCCTGGACTTACTCACCAGTCCTGTCTGGATCGTTTCGCCCTTTGAGGAACAGTTAATTTATGCCAATAGCGCGGCGCGACTGTTGATGCAAAACCTCACGTTTAGTCAACTACGAACCGGTCCCTATTCCGTCTCCTCACAAAAAGAACTGCCGAAATACCTCTCCGATCTGCAAAACCAACACGATATTATCGAAATCCTCACCGTTCAGCGCAATGAAGAGGAAACAGCATTGAGCTGTCGGCTTGTTTTGCGAAAGCTGACAGAAGCAGAACCGGTGATTATTTTCGAAGGTATCGAAGCACCGGCAACGCTGGGTTTAAAAGCCAGTCGCTCGGCAAATTATCAGCGCAAAAAACAAGGTTTTTATGCGCGCTTTTTTCTGACTAACTCTGCACCAATGTTGTTGATTGACCCCTCACGAGATGGCCAAATCGTTGATGCTAACCTCGCCGCGCTCAATTTCTATGGCTATAACCATGAAACGATGTGCCAGAAACATACCTGGGAAATAAATATGCTCGGGCGACGCGTCATGCCTATCATGCATGAAATTTCGCATTTACCCGGTGGCCATAAGCCTTTGAATTTTGTTCATAAACTGGCGGATGGTTCGACTCGTCATGTGCAGACCTATGCCGGTCCGATTGAAATTTATGGCGACAAGCTCATGTTATGTATTGTGCATGATATTACTGAGCAAAAACGGCTGGAGGAGCAGCTGGAACATGCTGCCCACCATGACGCGATGACCGGATTACTGAATCGGCGACAGTTTTATCACATTACCGAGCCAGGCCAAATGCAGCACCTCGCCATCGCTCAGGATTACAGCTTGTTGCTCATCGACACCGATCGTTTTAAACACATTAACGATCTCTATGGGCATTCTAAAGGTGATGAGGTGTTATGCGCCCTCGCCCGCACCCTCGAAAGTTGCGCTCGCAAAGGCGATTTGGTGTTTCGTTGGGGAGGCGAAGAGTTTGTCTTATTGCTACCAAGAACCCCACTGGATACCGCGCTTTCGCTGGCTGAAACTATCCGCGTAAGCGTGGCAAAAGTGAGTATTTCGGGCTTACCACGCTTTACCGTCAGCATTGGTGTGGCGCATCACGAAGGAAATGAAAGCATCGATGAGCTGTTTAAACGCGTTGATGATGCTTTGTATCGGGCGAAAAATGATGGACGCAACCGCGTGCTGGCGGCATAAGCCGCGGATGCGTCTCGAGATCAACGACTGCGCTTAGCGTGGCGCTCCCAGTTTTCTTGCTTTGCCTGTGCCGTTTTACGTAGTGCGACGTAACACGCCCCGCTGCCGCCATGATGCGGTAGCGCGGTACAATATGCTTGGACATCATCAAATTCGGTCAACCAGCGCGCCACATAGCTGCGGACAATATTGGCATGCGATTTATCTTCCCGCCCTTTACCATGAATAATCAGCACATTACGCAAACCATCCGCCAGGGCTTGTTGAATGAAACTGAACACCATTTTGCGGCACTCTTCCACCGGCTGGCGCAAAAGATTCAGGCTCGCCTGTTGCGGGTATTTACCACTGCGCAGCTTATCCAGCACCCCATGTTGCAACCCTTCCCGCCGAAACTCCAGCGGCTGAGTTAGCGGGATGATGTCGAGAAATCCAGTGGTGAGGAAATTATCAAGTTGCAGCGTGTCGATACGCTGCGGCGCACGTTGGTTACGCGTTGGATGCCAGTGGACATCTGTAGCACGTTTCAGCGGCTGGACATCTTCCATGGCGTCAAGAAACAGCGATTTGTCGTCAAGGTTCATGTTACATCCTCCCGCAATTAAGAGCGCGATATGATAACCAGACCGGGCTGGTCCAACAACGTATTACCCAAATTTCCAGTAATAAGTTCCAAATGTTGCCGATATTTTAAGCAAAATGCTTATGCATGATTATTCATTCACTATATTAATAATGTAACTTATATTTTCGTGAAATCTGTCACTGAAGAAAATTGGCAACTAAAGGTTAAAACCGTTATAACACAGTCACCGGCGCAGAGGAGACCATGCCGGATTTAAGACGCGGATGCACTGCTGTGTGTACTGTAGAGTCTGGCGGATGTCGACAGACTCTATTTTTTTTATGCAGTTTTAACTTTGCAGATAGCCGCATTCTCGCCGAAATTGCGTGATTAATGACGCGGTCAGTGGTGTCTGGCGACTATCACGCCGCTGAATCAAATAATAGGTCGCTTTCGGTAAAATTTCGCTAACCGGCAACATCACCAGCCCCTGTCCGTGCAAGGGATCGCAGCCCATTTCTTCAGGTAGTATGCTGAGAAAATCGCTTTTTGCCACCAGACTGATACAGGCTGAGAACGTCTCGCAGACTACGCCGACCTGTGGCGTTTGCGCCTGATCGTCAAGCAATTCACTCAACTGTTTGTAGTAGCTGCCGTGTGGCGTCGGCATTGTCCAGCTGTAGTCCAGTAACTGTTTGATCGAACGGGCACCAATGGCGGGATGTCCCGGGCGGCAAAAGATCGCGAATTGCTTTTCCAGTAATTTCTCAAAAGTAAATTCGTGGTCGTAGGGTCCCTGATAATAGGTATTGATGGTGAAATCCAGTTCTCTCTGGCGCAATTCATTAATCATCGACACCAGTTGCCCTTCCATAATGCGTACTTTTACCTGCGGATGCTGCTGATGAAAACGAGATATGACAGCTGGCATCAGACTGCGGGAAATACTGGCCCCCATGCCGATATTAATTTGCCCTGCCAGTTGCCCTTGTCGTTGGCGAATATCCTCTTGCGCTGCGCGCAGCTCTTCAAGAATAAGACTGGCGTGCTGATAAAAACTTTCACCGGCATCAGTTAACGTCACGCCTTTACTACGGCGAAAAAAGAGTTGTGCCGCCAACCCTTCTTCCAGTTCCTGAATAGATTGACTCAGTGCCGGTTGCGACATATTCAACATTCGGCTCGCTCCGCGAATGCTGCCCTGACGAGCCACTTCAACAAAAGCCCGAATTTGATGAATTTTTACCTGAAAAGCCATGACGCCACCGATAACCGTTATTTATCAGACCAAAGAAACTGGCATCTACTTTAATGCAGATGATTGTGTCAGGGTAATTTATGAACGGTTAAAACTGTGAAAAATCAGTTAGTGATAAGTAAAAACTATCGCTACGTGAACCGGGTCACACTTTTTACTGATGACGGGAAAGGTTATGGAGTCTTTGAATCAATTTATTAATTCGCTTGCCCCAAAATTATCGTACTGGCGACGTGATTTTCACCACTATGCAGAGTCTGGCTGGGTGGAATTCCGCACTGCCACCGTTGTTGCGGAAGAATTGCACCAGCTCGGTTATTCACTGGCGCTGGGCCGCGAAGTCGTTAATGAAAGTAGCCGGATGGGATTACCTGATGAATTCACTCTACAACGCGAATTCGAGCGCGCTCGTCAACAGGGGGCGCTAGAACAATGGATTGCGGCTTTTGAAGGCGGTTTCACTGGCATCGTCGCTACCCTGGATACCGGTCGCCCCGGTCCGGTGATGGCTTTCCGTGTCGATATGGACGCGCTGGATTTCAGTGAAGAGCAGGATGTCAGCCATCGCCCCGCACAGCGAAGGCGCTTCCAGAGTAAACGTGGGCGTTATGCAGGCAGGAAGCGGTCGTAATGTTGTTCCCGCCTCAGCGTTGCTGAAAGTGGAAACACGCGGGGCCAGCGACGTCATTAATCAATATGTTTTTGACCGTGCACAACAAGCGATTCAGGGCGCAGCAACCATGTATGGTGTCGGCGTTGAAACTCGTCTGATGGGTGCAGCTACCGCCAGTTCTCCTTCGCCGCAATGGGTCGCATGGTTGCAAATCCAGGCGGCTCAGGTCGCGGGGGTCAATCAGGCCATTGAACGTGTTGAAGCGCCTGCGGGTTCCGAAGATGCCACATTAATGATGGCCCGCGTGCAGCGACATCAAGGGCAAGCCTCCTACATGGTATTTGGCACACAGCTGGCGGCAGGTCATCACAATGAAAAATTCGATTTTGACGAGCAGGTTCTCGCTATTGCCGTCGAAACGCTGGCGCGCACCGCGCTCAATTTTCCCTGGACGCGAGGTATCTGATGCAGGAAATCTATCGTTTTATCGACGATGCGATTGAAGCCGATCGCCAACGTTATACCGATATTGCCGATCAAATCTGGGATCATCCAGAAACACGTTTTGAAGAGTTCTGGTCAGCGGAGCATCTGGCTTCGGCGCTGGAGTCTGCAGGCTTCACCGTTACCCGCAACGTAGGCAATATCCCAAATGCCTTTATTGCTTCGTTTGGTCAAGGCAAACCGGTTATCGCCCTGCTGGGGGAATATGACGCCCTGGCAGGTTTAAGTCAGCAAGCAGGTTGCGCGCAACCTACATCCGCGACGCCCGGTGAAAATGGTCACGGTTGCGGACACAATTTGCTGGGAACTGCCGCCTTTGCCGCTGCAATAGCCGTCAAGAAATGGCTGGAACAATATGGGCAAGGCGGCACAGTGCGCTTTTATGGTTGTCCTGGCGAAGAAGGCGGCTCGGGTAAAACGTTCATGGTCCGCGAGGGGGTATTTGATGATGTGGATGCGGCACTCACATGGCACCCGGAAGCCTTTGCCGGTATGTTCAATACCCGCACGCTGGCAAACATTCAGGCATCATGGCGCTTTAAAGGGATCGCAGCACATGCCGCGAATTCCCCTCATTTGGGACGCAGCGCCCTTGATGCCGTAACGTTGATGACCACTGGCACCAACTTCCTCAACGAACATATTATTGAAAAAGCGCGCGTACACTATGCCATCACAGATAGCGGCGGGATCTCGCCCAACGAGGTCCAGGCGCAGGCAGAAGTGCTTTATCTTATCCGCGCCCCCGAAATGACCGATGTGCAGCATATTTATGATCGGGTCGCCAAAATCGCCGAAGGTGCGGCATTGATGACCGAAACCACGGTTGAATGCCGCTTCGACAAAGCCTGTTCCAGTTATCTCCCGAATCGCACCTTAGAAAATGCCATGTACCGAGCCCTATCCCATTTTGCTACCCCGGAATGGAACTCCGAAGAACTGGCTTTTGCGAAACAAATTCAGGCTACGCTCACCCCCAACGATCGGCAAAACAGTCTGAATAATATCGCCGCAACCGGTGGCGAAAACGGCAAGGCTTTTGCACTACGTCATCGTGAAACGGTACTGGCGAATGAAGTCGCTCCATATGCCGCCACCGATAACGTGCTTGCGGCATCGACTGATGTCGGCGACGTCAGTTGGAAACTGCCTGTTGCCCAGTGTTTCAGCCCCTGTTTTGCCGTCGGTACCCCGCTACATACGTGGCAACTGGTTAGCCAGGGGCGAACATCTATTGCTCATAAAGGAATGCTGCTGGCGGCGAAAACTATGGCAGCAACCACACTTAATCTCTTCATTGATTCAGGGCTATTGCAAGAATGCCAACAAGAGCATCAGCAAGTTACGGACACGCAACCGTATCACTGCCCTATCCCGAAAAACGTGACACCGTCACCTTTAAAATAACAACAACAACGCAAACACAACAAACGAGGAATGCCCATGAGTATGTCATCCATACCGTCGTCCTCCCAATCCGGGAAGCTCTATGGCTGGGTCGAAAGAATTGGTAACAAGGTTCCCCATCCTTTTTTGCTCTTTATCTATTTGATTATCGTACTCATGGTGACGACGGCAATTTTGTCAGCCTTTGGCGTCAGTGCGAAAAACCCGACCGATGGTACGCCGGTGGTGGTGAAAAACCTGCTCAGTGTGGAAGGATTACACTGGTTTTTACCCAATGTTATTAAAAACTTTAGCGGTTTTGCTCCACTTGGCGCGATCCTGGCGCTGGTTTTAGGTGCCGGTCTGGCGGAGCGCGTCGGCTTACTGCCAGCGTTGATGGTTAAAATGGCATCGCATGTGAATGCCCGCTACGCCAGTTATATGGTGCTGTTTATTGCTTTTTTCAGCCACATTTCTTCCGATGCGGCGTTAGTGATCATGCCACCGATGGGTGCGCTAATTTTTCTGGCGGTGGGCAGGCATCCAGTTGCAGGTTTACTTGCCGCCATTGCAGGCGTAGGTTGCGGCTTTACGGCTAATTTACTGATTGTCACAACCGACGTGTTGCTGTCGGGGATCAGCACGGAGGCTGCGGCTGCGTTCAATCCGCAAATGCACGTCAGTGTAATTGATAACTGGTATTTTATGGCCAGCTCCGTAGTCGTACTGACGATTGTTGGCGGCCTGATAACCGACAAAATCATTGAGCCACGTTTAGGTCAATGGCAGGGAAACAGCGATGAGAAACTGCAGACATTGACCGAAAGTCAGCGTTTTGGTTTACGCATAGCAGGTGTCGTATCGCTACTTTTTATTGCTGCGATTACGCTGATGGTGATCCCGGAAAACGGGATATTGCGCGATCCGATTAATCACACCGTGATGCCATCCCCCTTTATTAAAGGTATCGTGCCACTGATCATTCTTTTTTTCTTTGTGGTCTCGCTGGCTTATGGCATCGCTACCCGCACAATTCGACGTCAGGCGGATTTACCGCATTTAATGATTGAACCGATGAAAGAGATGGCGGGATTTATCGTGATGGTTTTTCCCCTCGCCCAGTTTGTCGCCATGTTTAACTGGAGCAACATGGGGAAATTCATCGCCGTGGGGCTGACCGATATACTGGAAAGTTCAGGGCTTAGCGGCATCCCGGCGTTTGTCGGTCTGGCGTTGCTTTCCTCTTTCTTATGCATGTTTATCGCCAGCGGTTCCGCAATCTGGTCGATTCTGGCCCCCATTTTCGTACCAATGTTTATGCTACTTGGCTTTCACCCGGCATTTGCGCAAATCCTCTTTCGTATTGCCGACTCATCCGTATTGCCTTTAGCGCCGGTATCTCCTT
>OKOL01000465.1_pt1 | contig 10352 bp, 10 predicted proteins | sample 1611091 | NCBI WGS metagenome assembly OKOL01 (sample SAMN04436710, study PRJEB24849) | human gut metagenome | biome: human gut; feature: NICU; material: stool | host: Homo sapiens | place: USA: Saint Louis, MO | collected 2010-09-26
AACTATGCCCGCCAGCGTGCAAATTTGCTCAGTCAGGAACTGGGAGCGATGGGGCCGCCTTCGCAACGTCAGGTTGTTGCTCTGGGCCGTCAACGGCTGGCTGTTCAGCGCCTGGAAGAACGCCAGAAAAAGCTGCAGCAGCAGACGGCGCTTGTGCGTGCTGAACTGTACCGGGCGGGAATTTCTGCGAAAGACGATGCGGGAGCAACTGCCCGTTTAGCCCGTGAAACATCACGTTATAACCAGGAACTTTCGAAACAGGAGGCGCGGCTGAAGCGACTGGGGGAAGCTCAGCGCAGGATGAATGCAGCGCGTGCCAGTTATGCCCGTTCGCTGGAGGTGCGTGATCGTATTGCAGGTGCCGGAGCCACCACCACGGCTGCAGGGCTGGCAATGGGTGCGCCAGTGATGGCGGCAGTAAAAAGCTATACCAGCATGGAAGATGCCATGAAAGGTGTGGCAAAGCAGGTCAATGGTCTGCGTGACGATAATGGCAACCGCACTGCACGTTTTTATGAAATGCAGGATGCCATCAAGGCTGCCAGCGAACAGTTGCCGATGGAAAACGGTGCGGTGGACTTCGCTGCACTGGTTGAAGGTGGTGCGCGCATGAACGTCGCAAACCCTGACGACAGCTGGGAAGATCAGAAACGTGACCTGCTGGCCTTCGCCAGTACGGCAGCAAAGGCGGCAACAGCCTTTGAGCTGCCAGCGGATGAACTGTCAGAAAGTCTGGGGAAAATCGCCCAGCTCTACAAAATCCCCACCCGCAATATTGAACAGCTCGGTGATGCGCTGAACTATCTGGATGATAACGCCATGTCGAAAGGGGCAGACATCATTGATGTGATGCAACGTCTGGGCGGTGTGGCTGACCGTCTGGATTATCGTAAAGCGGCGGCGCTGGGTTCCACCTTCCTGACACTGGGCGCTGCGCCAGAGGTTGCAGCCAGTGCAGCAAACGCGATGGTGCGTGAATTGTCCATTGCCACCATGCAAAGCAAGAGTTTCTTTGAAGGGATGAATCTGCTGAAACTCAATCCTGAAGTGATTGAAAAGCAGATGACGAAGGATGCGATGGGAACCATCCAGCGCGTGCTGGAGAAGGTAAACGCGCTGCCGCAGGACAAGCGCCTGTCTGCCATGACTATGTTGTTTGGTAAAGAGTTTGGCGATGACGCGGCGAAACTGGCAAACAACCTGCCGGAACTGCAGCGTCAGTTAAAACTGACAGCGGGCAATGATGCGCTTGGCTCCATGCAGAAAGAATCCGACATTAACAAGGATTCACTTTCTGCGCAGTGGTTGCTGGTCAAAACCGGAGCGCAGAACACCTTCAGCAGCCTGGGCGAAACGCTGCGCCAGCCGCTGATGGATATTCTGTACACGGTGAAAAGCGTCACGGGGGCGTTGCGTCGCTGGGTGGAAGCTAACCCGGAACTGACAGGCACACTGATGAAAGCATCGGCTGTTGTGGCTGCGGTTACCGTCGGCCTCGGCACCTTAGCGGTGGCGCTGGCTGCAGTGCTGGGGCCGCTGGCAGTGATCCGTCTGGGATTCTCTGTGTTGGGTATCAAAACGTTATCTTCCGTTACGGCAGCAGTAACCCGAACCAGCAGCGCGTTGTCCTGGCTGGCTGGCGCACCACTGGCACTGCTGCGACGCGGGCTTGCTTCATCGGGCAACGCCGCAGGTTTACTTACTGCGCCGTTGTCGTCTTTGCGCCGCACGGCATCACTGACGGGAAATGTCCTGAAAACTGTAGCAGGTGCGCCGGTTGCATTTTTGCGGTCTGGATTATCCGGTTTACGTGCTGTTGCTGTGATGTTTATGAATCCTCTGGCGGTACTGCGCGGTGGACTGGCCGCCGCAGGCACGGTGCTGCGAGTACTGGCATCTGGTCCACTGGCGATGCTGCGCGTTGCCCTGTATGTCATATCTGGTCTGTTAGGTGCTCTGCTCAGTCCGATAGGTCTTGTGGTTACTGCACTGGCGGGCGTGGCGCTGGTTGTCTGGAAATACTGGCAACCCATCACCGCATTTCTCGGTGGCGTGGTGGAAGGATTCAAAGCGGCGGCAGGTCCCATCAGTGCAGCGTTCGAACCGCTTAAGCCCGTGTTCCAGTGGATTGGCGACAAAGTGCAGGCGCTGTGGGGCTGGTTTACTGATCTGCTGACGCCCGTTAAGTCGACCTCTGCCGAACTGCAGAGCGCAGCGGCAATGGGGCGGCGATTCGGGGAGGCACTGGCGGAAGGGCTGAATATGGTCATGCATCCGCTGGACTCCCTGAAATCCGGCGTTTCCTGGTTGCTGGAGAAGCTCGGCATTGTCAGTAAAGAGGCCGCAAAGGCAAAACTGCCGGAAAGCGTGACGCGTCAGCAACCTGCGACGGTGAATGCAGACGGTAAAGTGATGATGCCATCGGGTGGTTTTCCATCATGGGGATATGGCTTTGCGGGGATGTATGACAGCGGCGGGTATATCCCGCGCGGGCAGTTTGGCATCGTCGGTGAAAACGGGCCGGAAATTGTTAACGGCCCGGCAAATGTGACCAGCCGGAGAAATACAGCTGCACTGGCTGCCGTTGTTGCCGGAATGATGGGCGTTGCTGCCGCGCCAGCAGAGCTTCCACCGTTGCACCCCTTGGCACTTCCCGCGAAAGGTGGAGAAGCAATTGTGAGTCGCGCAGCCACTGTGCCGCTCGTTCAACGGATTGAGGCACCGACGCAGATCATCATTCAGACGCAGCCAGGACAAAGTGCGCAGGATATTGCGCGGGAGGTGGCACGCCAGCTTGATGAACGTGAACGCAGGCTGAAGGCAAAAGCCAGGAGTAACTACAGCGATCAGGGGGGATACGACGCATGATGATGGTGCTGGGATTGTACGTGTTTATGCTGCGCACCGTTCCGTATCAGGAACTGCAGTATCAACGCAGCTGGCGACATGCGGCAAACAGTCGGGTAAACCGACGTCCGTCCACGCAGTTTCTGGGACCGGAAAACGACATGCTGACGCTTTCCGGTGTTCTTATGCCGGAAATAACAGGCGGCAGGCTGTCGTTGCTGGCACTGGAGCAGATGGCAGAACAGGGGAAAGCATGGCCCCTGATTGAAGGCAGCGGCACGATTTACGGCATGTATGTGATTGAGGGACTGAATCAGACTAAAACGGAGTTTTTCCGCGACGGTATGCCGCGCCGGATTGAGTTCACCCTGTCGCTCAAACGAGTGGATGAATCCCTGTCCGATATGTTCGGTGATCTCAGTGCGCAACTGAATAATCTGCAGGACACGGCAACGTCTGCCTTAAGCGATATCAGTAAAACGGTGGGAGGGCTGCTGTCGTGAATTTCAGCTCTGAACTGCTTAACAAAGGCAACAAAACTCCCGCATTCAGCATCAGTATTGAGGGCAGGGATATCACCACTGTGCTGGATAACCGCCTGATGAGTTTGACGCTGACGGATAACCGGGGCTTTGAAGCGGACCAGCTTGATCTGGAGCTGGATGACGCTGACGGAAAAATCGTGCTGCCGCGCCGTGGTGCGGTTATTACGCTGGCGCTGGGCTGGAAGGGGCAGCCGCTTTTCCCGAAAGGGGCATTCACAGTGGACGAGATTGAACACACTGGCGCACCGGACCGCCTGACTATCCGGGCGCGAAGTGCTGATTTTCGGGAAACGCTGAATACCCGCCGTGAAAAATCGTGGCATAAGACCACCGTCGGGGAAGTGGTGAAGGAAATAGCCGCGCGGCACAAGCTGAAGATGGCACTGGGTAAAGACCTGTCGGATAAGCCCGTGGAGCATATAGACCAGACTAATGAGAGTGACGGCAGTTTTCTGATGCGGCTGGCGCGACAGTACGGTGCCATCGCGTCGGTGAAAAATGGCAATCTGTTATTCATCCGGCAGGGGCAGGGCAAAAGCGCCACTGGTAAACCTCTGCCAGTGATCACTATCACACGCAAGGACGGCGACAGTCACCGATTTACCCTGGCAGATCGCGGAGCCTACACGGGCGTAATTGCCAGCTGGTTGCATACCCGCGAACCTGCGAAGAAAGAAAGCACCACGGTGAAGCGTAAGCGCAGAACTAAGAAGCAGAAGAAAGAGCCGGAAGCGAAGCAGGGCGATTACCTGGTGGGTACGGATGAAAACGTGCTGGTACTTAATCGCACTTATGCCAACCGGAGCAACGCTGAACGGGCAGCGAAAATGCAGTGGGAACGCCTGCAACGCGGCGTTGCGTCATTCTCGCTACAACTGGCGGAAGGTCGGGCAGATCTCTACACGGAAATGCCTGTGAAGGTCAGCGGCTTTAAACAGCCGATAGATGATGCGGAATGGACCATTACGACTCTGACACATACCGTCAGCCCGGATAACGGTTTTACGACCAGTCTGGAGCTTGAAGTGAGGATTGATGATTTCGAAATGGAATGATTCTTCGCAATGGAGAACTTTTAAGTTTGCAAAATGGAATAATGCGGTATCATTATTGTGAATTTAGCAAAAATGGGGAGAACTCGAAAAATGATGATTTGCCCACTGTGTGGAAGTGCCGCCCATACTCGCAGCAGTTTTCAGGTATCTTCATTGACCAAAGAGCGTTACAACCAGTGCCAGAACATTAACTGCAGCCATACTTTTGTTACCCATGAAACTTTTGTTCGTTCGATTGCAACGCCAAAAGAGTCAAATCCGGTTCAGCCGCATCCAATGAAATCAGGACAGGTGGCGCTCTCTCTTTGACGCTGCCGCCATTATGTCGCCATCGTTAAAAAACAGTGCTTCTAATATCATGATTTTAAAAGGCATAAATTTTAGGCAACAAAAAACCCACCAACCTTGAACCGAAATGGCGGGGTTGATGGGCTCCACAAAATGGGGACATCAAAGAAAAGCAGTGGCACTAATTAAGACTGATGCCCTGCGGAAAAGTTCTGCGGTTGTGCAAAAAAATTTCATTTTCAGGGCAACTTCAGTTTTATCCTAATCCTGGCCATACCATGACGATGATTGTCCCTGCCAGCGTCAGCAGGACGTTGGCGATTGCATAGGTGCCCGCATAGCCCAGCGCCGGGATGTTACTGCGAGCTGTATCACTGATGATCTCCATTGCCGGCGCGCAGGTGCGTGCGCCCATCATTGCGCCGAACAACAGTGCGCGGTTCATTCGCAATACATAAGCACCGAACAAGAAGCAGATAACCACTGGCACCAGACTGACAATCAATCCGGCAATCAACATTTGACCGCCAATCGCGCCCAGGCCGTTATTAATACCGCTACCGGCGCTCAGACCAACGCCTGCCATAAACACCATCAAGCCGAACTCTTTCACCATGCTTAATGCACCTTGCGGAATGTAACCGAAGGTCGGGTGGTTAGCACGCATAAAGCCCAGCATAATTCCGGCGAATAACAACCCGGCAGCGTTCCCCATGCCGAAACTGAATGTGCTGAACTGGAAGGTGATCATCCCGATCATCAGCCCAATAACAAAGAAGGCGCAGAATGCCAGCAAGTCAGTGACCTGGCTGTGAATCGAGATAAAGCCGATGCGATCGGCGATGGTTTTTACCCGGCGGGCATCGCCGCTGACTTGTAAAACGTCACCTTTGTTAAGCACGACGTTGTCATCAATCGGCATCTCAATCTGGCTACGTATGACGCGGTTAAGGAAGCAACCGTGATCGGTCAACTTCAGTTGTGCCAGGCGTTTGCCAACAGCGTTATGGTTTTTAACGACCACTTCTTCAGTGACGATTCGCATGTCGAGAAGGTCACGATCGAAAACTTCTTTGCCATTACGGAAACTGGGATCGAGTCGGGCGTGGGCGTCGGGATAGCCTACCAACGCTATTTCATCGCCCATTTGTAGTACGGCATCACCGTCTGGATTTGCCAGAATCCCGTTACGCCGAATACGTTCAATGTAACAGCCAGTTTGTCGATAAATACCCAGTTCACGCAGATTTTTGCCGTCGGTCCAGGCCACCAGCTCCGGGCCGACGCGGTAGGCGCGGATCACCGGCAAATAAACCTTACGGTTGGCATCTGTGTCCAGGCCACGTTCGCGGGCGATTTGCTGGGCGCTGGTCTGTAAGTCCTGATGCTGCAATTTCGGCAAGTAACGCGCACCAACAATCAAACTCACCAGACCGATTAAATAGGTTAAGGCATACCCGAGGCTCAGATTATCCAGTGCCAGTGAGAGCTGCCTGCTTTCCATGCCGGAATGACGCAGTGTATCGCCAGCACCGACCAAAACCGGTGTTGACGTCATAGAGCCTGCTAACATACCGGCCGTCAGGCCAATATCCCAGCCAAACAGCTTACCTAACCCTAAGGCGATGACCAGCGCACTGCCAACCATCACCAGTGCTAACATTAGGTAATTTTTCCCATCGCGAAAAAAAATGGAAAAAAAGTTCGGTCCGGCTTCGACCCCGACGCAGAAAATAAACAGCATAAAGCCAAGATTAAGCGCGTCGGTGTTAATGCTGAAATGTTGTTGGCCTAATAACAGCGATACGACTAAAACGCCAATGGAATTACCCAGTTGGATCGAACCAAGTCGTAATTTCCCGAGACATAGCCCAAGCGCGAGGACCACAAATAATAACAGAATGTAATTCCCATTTAACAATTCGGCGACGTTTATATTCACGGAGGCTAACTTCTTGTTTACTAGTAAGCTGTTGAAAGAAATGGTAATTTACGATAATGTTTTTTACCAGAATTCAGGGCGCAGATTCATTCAGCGCACCTAAACGATAGTAAAGTAACAATATATTTTACTAGTGTAATCACATTAGGTATCAACGGCTATATGAATTGCGTTGGCCTATATTAGCATGGAATGCGAAGCGGCTTTATCTTACTGAACGCCACACTGGCGAAAAATGTGTTCGATAGACGCAGTGTCAGGAGGAACGAGTGAAACATAAACAACGTTGGGCGGGGGCAATCTGCTGTTTTGTCCTCTTCATTGTGGTGTGCCTTTTTCTGGCGACGCACATGAAAGGCGCTTTTCGGGCTGCCGGGCATCCTGAAATCGGCTTGCTGTTTTTCATTCTTCCTGGAGCAGTTGCCAGCTTCTTTTCACAGCGTAGAGAAGTCCTGAAACCTCTGTTTGGCGCAATGCTGGCGGCACCCTGTTCAATGCTTATTATGCGGCTGTTTTTTTCACCGACGCGCTCATTCTGGCAAGAGCTGGCATGGTTATTAAGTGCGGTGTTCTGGTGTGCGCTGGGGGCACTGTGTTTCTTATTTATCAGTAGTTTGTTTAAACCACAGCACAGAAAAAATCAATAAAGCCCTCAACGCGAGGGCTTGTCAGACGATCAGGCGTCCAGATTCTCTTTCACCCATGCAGCAAAATCGGTATAGCCGCCGATATGTTGCTGATCGACAAAAATCTGCGGCACGGTTTCTACGGGTTTACCTGCCTTTTGTTGTAGATCTTCTTTAGTGATCCCTTCCGCACGAATATCTACATACTGATACTGAAAATCATCGCGTTCATTGCTCAATTTCTCAGCCAGATCTTTTGCACGCACACAGTAAGGGCAACCCGGACGACCAAAAATAACGGTTTGCATTATTTCTCTCCTCATAGATTTATGCCTGTAATGATCACGCTAAAATGTATTCGCTGAAAGTAGGTTTAACCTGTTGCATTAATTGCTAAAAGCTATAACTGTTAAACACAATACAGTGAAAAGTTTTAGACTGAAGGCTCACTTTGCAGAGGGAAGCGTATGCGCGCGATCGGTAAATTGCCTAAAAGCGTGTTGATACTGGAATTTATCGGAATGATGTTGCTGGCGGTGGCGCTGCTGTCGGTAAGCGACTCCCTGTCGCTACCTGAGCCATTTTCTCGGCCAGAAGTGCAGATTCTGATGATTTTTCTCGGTGTTTTGCTCATGCTTCCCGCTGCGGTGGTGGTTATTCTTCAGGTGGCAAAACGTCTTGCCCCACAGCTGATGAACCATCCACCGCAATATTCACGTTCAGAAAGAGAAAAAGATAATGACGCCAACCATTGAACTTATTTGTGGCCATCGCTCCATTCGCCATTTCACTGATGAACCCATTTCCGAAGCGCAGCGTGAGGCGATTATTAACAGCGCCCGTGCGACGTCCAGTTCCAGTTTTTTGCAGTGCAGTAGCATTATTCGCATTACCGACAAAGCGTTACGTGATGAACTGGTGACGCTGACCGGCGGGCAAAAACACGTAGCGCAAGCGGCGGAGTTCTGGGTGTTCTGTGCCGACTTTAACCGCCATTTACAGATCTGTCCGGATGCACAACTTGGCCTGGCGGAACAACTGTTGCTCGGTGTCGTTGATACGGCAATGATGGCGCAGAATGCATTAACCGCAGCGGAATCGCTGGGATTGGGTGGGGTATATATCGGCGGCCTGCGCAATAATATTGAAGCGGTGACGAAACTGCTGAAATTACCGCAGCATGTTCTGCCGCTGTTTGGGCTGTGCCTTGGCTGGCCTGCGGATAATCCGGATCTCAAGCCGCGTTTACCGGCCTCCATTTTGGTGCATGAAAACAGCTATCAACCGCTGGATAAAGACGCACTGGCGCAGTATGACGAACAATTGGCGGAATATTACCTCACCCGTGGCAGCAATAATCGCCGGGATACCTGGAGCGATCATATCCGTCGCACCCTGATTAAAGAAAATCGCCCATTTATCCTTGAATATTTGCATAAACAGGGCTGGGCGACGCGCTAAAACCTGCGGGCCAGTGTATGATACGCGGGCTTTTCAGGGTTTTCAGCGAGGTGCAGGGTGAAAATTGCCATATTGTCCAGGGATGGAACGCTCTATTCTTGCAAGCGTCTGCGCGAAGCGGCGATGCGGCGCGGCCATCTGGTCGAGATACTCGATCCTCTTTCCTGCTATATGAATATTAATCCGGCAGCGTCGTCGATCCATTACAAGGGGCGTCGTCTGCCCCATTTTGACGCCGTTATTCCCCGTATTGGTTCGGCCATTACCTTTTATGGTACCGCTGCGCTACGTCAGTTTGAGCTATTGGGTAGCTATCCGCTGAATGAATCCGTCGCCATTACCCGCGCGCGCGATAAGCTGCGATCGCTCTGGCGCGCCAGGGGATCGATCTTCCCATTACCGGGATCGCCCATTCGCCGGATGATACCAGCGATCTTATTAAGATGGTTGGCGGGGCGCCGCTGGTCGTGAAGCTGGTAGAAGGCACGCAAGGGATCGGCGTGGTATTGGCGGAGACGCGTCAGGCTGCTGAAAGCGTTATTGATGCGTTTCGGGGGCTGAATGCCCATATCCTGGTTCAGGAATACATTGCCGAAGCTAAAGGATGCGATATTCGTTGTCTGGTCGTCGGCAATGAGGTTGTGGCGGCGATTGAGCGGTGCGCGAAAGCCGGTGATTTTCGCTCCAATCTTCATCGTGGCGGGGTGGCCAGCATCGCGACGATCACGCCCCGTGAACGGGATATCGCCATCAAAGCCGCACAGACGCTGGGGCTGGATGTGGCGGGTGTCGATATTTTACGCGCCGCGCGCGGGCCGCTGGTGATGGAGGTGAATGCCTCGCCGGGACTGGAAGGTATCGAAAAGACTACGGGCGTGGATATCGCGGGGCGAATGATTCAGTGGATAGAACGTCACGCTACGCCTGAATTTTGCCTTAAAATCGGCGGCTAATCGCAATCGTGGATTCCGCCGTAGTACGAAGCACGCTTTTTGCGTAAGCTGTGCCGGTAATTTTTTCATCGTCATCGTAAGAGGTAGCACATTATTATGATATCACTGGTCGTTCCCACTCTGGATACGTTGCGTCAATGGCTCGACGACCTGGGCATGAATTTCTTCGAATGTGATACCTGCCAGGCGCTGCATTTGCCGCATATGCAGAATTTTGACGGCGTCTACGATGCTAAAATCGATTTGGTGGACAACACCGTTCTTTTTTCCGCGATGGCGGAGGTCAGGCCTTCCGCGTTGCTGCCGCTGGCGGCCGATCTCTCTGCTATCAACGCCAGTTCGTTGACGGTAAAAGCCTTTCTCGATATGCAGGATGATAATCTGCCAAAACTGGTTGTGTGCCAGTCTTTATCCGTTATGCAAGGCGTCACCTACGAACAGTTCGAATGGTTTGTTCGCCAAAGTGAAGAGCAGATTTCTATGGTGATCCTTGAGGCCGGGGCGCATCAGCTTCTGTTTAACGCGGAAGAAGACGCGCAAAAAACCAGCGTGGTTGACCATTTTCTTCACTGATCCCTCCCGATAATCAGGCAGTCGCTGCCAGCGCGGCTGCTGTTTACGTTTTTTTATGCTAC
>OKOL01000489.1_pt1 | contig 9859 bp, 10 predicted proteins | sample 1611091 | NCBI WGS metagenome assembly OKOL01 (sample SAMN04436710, study PRJEB24849) | human gut metagenome | biome: human gut; feature: NICU; material: stool | host: Homo sapiens | place: USA: Saint Louis, MO | collected 2010-09-26
TTCATATTGCGATGCGGCCCGGCCAAACGCCGCCGCAATAGCCTGCTTATTCACCTGCGCCATGCAGCACCTCCAGCAGACGGTCGATATCACACGCTTCATGCGCCTGCGTTAACGTTAAGCGCAGGCGCGCCGTGCCGACAGGCACCGTCGGCGGGCGAATCGCCGTCGCCCAGCATCCTTGTTGACGCAGCGCCTCCGCCAGGCGCAATGCACGGCTGTTATCGCCCACGATTAACGGCTGGATGGCGCTATGGGCATTCAGTAGCGTAAATCGGGACGCGTTAACGCCGGCCCGAAAGCGCTGAACCAGAGCGGCGAGTTTTTCGCGCCGTTCACCACCTTCATCGCTACGGATCACCGCCAGCGAGGCGCTTAACGCCTGCGCCTGGGCGGGCGGCATACTGGTGCTGTAAACCAGATGACGGGCAAATTGCAGCAGATAATCCGCGACGCTTTCCGAGCAGAGCACCGCTGCGCCGCTGACGCCAAACCCCTTACCGAAAGTCACCACCAGCAACTCAGGCTTCACCCCCCGTTGCCAGCAGGTGCCCCGCCCCTCATCGCCAGTCACGCCGATGCCGTGCGCATCATCAACCAACAGCCAGGCATGATGCCTGCGGGCAATGTGCTGGATTTCCGCCAGCGGCGCGCTACGCCAGTCTTTCTCAATCGGTTGTTCAGCAAGCTTTGCCAGTTCGGCTTCAATGACGTCAACATCCAGTTCTTTACGTGCCGCCGCGCGCGCCAGCGTCTGCTTACCGCCACAGCAGTAATCCATATCATATTTACGAAACAGAGCCGAAGCGCGAGGAATAGAGAGCGCCAGTTCACCTAAAGGTTGGTCGCGATAAGCCATAGCTGATACCTCATTCTTAATAAGATAAGATGCATTTTAAATGCATCTTTAAGGCAAAAGCTATAACCCTTACGTAGCAGAGGCTTATTTAACTCACTGCCAGCGTGTCAACTTTCTGAGACAGATTCAGTTAAAGGTTTTTCTGGTTTTGCTCTGACCGCGATGACCACGCCAATCACTAACAGCGCGATACCGCTCAGCGTCATTAGCGGCGGCATTTGCTGGCGGAGTAAAAAGGTGTACAGCAAACCTGCCAGCGTTTCGAAAACAATCAGCGGCCCGAGAATCACTGTCGGTAATCGCTGGCTGGCGACGTTCCAGCAGAGTGCGCCAACCCATGAGCAAAGCACGGCTATCGCAACCATCAGACTAATAAACACCAGCGGACGGGGGCCAAAGGGTAAGGAGAAGTCCGGCGTTTGCATATTCAGCCAGTAACAGGCGACGAGATAGCCGATGAGAGAAACCGGCAGCGTGACCAGCGCCTGCGCCGTCGCCCACATCATCGGATGTTTGTCGGGATTTTCCCGCAGCCAGCGGGCGTTGCGCAGGGCATACCATGCCCAGCAGACCACGGAAACTAACGCTAGCACGATGCCTGAGGTATAACGTGCCCAGTCAAAATCGGGGAGTCCGTGGTTTAACTCAGCAATATTCACACACGACAGGCCGATGCCAATACAAACCAGTGCCGGGGCGAGTTTTCCCCATGCGAGTTTGCCGTCGCGCTGGCTATAAAGCAGATTGGCAAAAACGGGAATCACCACCGGCAGGGTGCCGATAATCATCGTGGAAACAGGCGCGCCAGTACGTTGAATGGCACTGGCAAGGCAGAAGTAATAGATAAGGTTGCCCATCATGGTGAGCATCAAGGCGGTAAGCCAGTCGCGACGCGCCAACTGACGCAGACGCACGCGTCCCAGCCAGGCAATGGGCAGCGCAATTAACCCTAACGCCAGATAACGCCCCATCGACTGCAGCATCGCCGGGTATTCCGGTACGATCAACGGCCCGACAAAAATAAGCCCCCACATCAACCCTGCTAACAGGGCGTACAGCACGCCGCTAATCATTACTGGCATCCATTGGTCTGTCAGAAGAAAGTTCAGGAAGCAGACATGATTGCTCCCGGCATCCCGTCATTATCAGAGAGGATGCGGGAGGATGCCACTTTAATTAACTAGTTATTAACATTAAAAAGATGGCTTACGCTTTCGGCTAACGTTGTCGTTGGGCGGCCAATCAATTTGCTAAGCGTTTTGCTGTCATCAAACAGACCGCCTTTCGATGCGCCAACGTCAGAATCCGCCAGCATATCCGCCAGTCCATCAGGCAGTCCGACGCTTTTCAGTGCCGCAGCGAAATCGGCTTCGCTCAGGTTTTGATAGGTAATCGGTTTGCCGCTCTGTTTGGTGAGTTCTGCCGCTAACTGTGTCAGCGTCCAGGCACTATCGCCCGCCAGTTCGTAAACCTTGCCTTCATGACCGGCTTCGCTAATTACGCGCGCCGCAGCTACCGCATAATCAGCCCGCGTTGCTGAGGCAATTTTGCCATCGCCCGCGGCACCGATAAATACGCCGTGTTCCAGTGCTGCCGGGGCGCTGGCGAGGTAGTTTTCGGTGTACCAGCCGTTGCGCAGCAGAGTGTAAACGATGCCAGAATCAGCCAGCATTTTCTCCGTCTCGATGTGCTCATCGGCGAGGCCGAGCGGGGAGGAATCGGCATGTAGCAGGCTGGTATAAGCGATAAATTTCACGTCGGCCGCCTTTGCGGCATTAATAACATTACGATGCTGCGGGGCACGTTGACCCACTTCGCTGGAAGAGATCAGCAGTAGTTTTTCCACTCCCTGAAGCGCAGATGTCAGTGCGGCTTCATCGCCGTAATCAGCCTGACGCACGGTAATGCCTTGTGCTGTCAGTGCCTGTGCTTTTGCCGGATTACGAACGATAGCCACTATTTGGCTGGCAGGAACGGTTTTCATCAAGGATTCAATAACATAGTGACCAAGTTGGCCAGTGGCACCAGTAATAGCGATCATGGGAAGTCTCCATCGTTTTGTCTTGTGTTTAAATACGCTAACACCTAAACTTACTTTTAGTAAGTACGCACAAAAAGGTAAGTATGAAATGAGTCAGGTTAGCCTGTCGCAACAACTGAAAGAGGGAAATCTCTTTGCGGAACAGTGCCCGTCGCGCGAGGTGTTGAAACACGTCACCAGCCGTTGGGGGGTGTTGATTCTGGTGGCGCTACGCGAAGGTACTCATCGCTTTAGCGACCTGCGGCGCAAAATGGGCGGGGTGAGTGAAAAGATGCTTGCGCAGTCGTTACAGGCATTAGAACAGGATGGTTTTCTTAACCGTATCGCGTATCCGGTGGTGCCGCCGCATGTGGAATATAGCCTCACGCCGCTGGGCGAGCAGGTGAGCGAAAAGGTTGCTGCACTGGCGGACTGGATTGAGTTGAATTTGCCCGAGGTGTTAGCGGTGCGGGATGAACGTGCGGCATAACTGCCGGATGCGCTGCGCTTATCCGGACTACGGTTCATGGCTTGTAGGGCGGATAAGATGCGTCATCATCGCATCCGCCAATAAATGCCGGATGCGGTTGATGATTTGTAGGCCGAAAAAGAAGTGTTTTACTTACTCAGATCCACCTGATAAATCGCAAACCCGATATCATCGGTCGCGACTTTATTCATCGGATACTGCCCTTTCTCTTTAATAAACGCTGCGGCTTTATCTGACGGAGAGGTTTCGAAACGGATATCCAGTTTCTTATCGCCAGCTATCGGTGCTAAACGCCAGTTGTTATCTGCCGCCGGGTGAATTTCCCCCGCACGTTTCGACTCATCAGCAATCCACGCTGCCAGCACCGAGCGGTTCTCATCCGGTGAAGCAAAAGCGATATGGCTGTCGCCCGTACCGGCAAATTTGCCGCCGTAAGCGCGATAGTTATTGGTGGCAACGAGGAACATGGCGTTCGGATCAATCGGCTTGCCGTTAAAGGTCAGGTTCTTAATCCTTTCCGCATTGGCATTAATCATCTGGCACTCGCCGTCATAACGGGCGGGCTGGGTAACATCAATCTGATAATTCACACCATCAATAACATCAAAGTTATAGGTGCGGAAACCATCCCAGTTGATGAGTGACTGTGGTTTCGTGCTGTTAGGATCAATCTGGTTAAACTGTCCGGCGGAGCACTCCAGCCACTCTTTCACCTCTTTACCGCTGGCTTTCACCACAATCAGCGTATTGGGGTAGAGATAAAGATCGGCGGCATTACGGAAGGTCAACTGGCCTTTTTCCACCTCCACATAGCTTGCCGGGTCATTTTTGCGACCACCAACTTTAAACGGTGCGGCAGCTGAAAGCACTGGCAGTTTTGCCAGATCCGGATCGCCCTGAATGTAATGCTCGACATACGCTTTTTGCGCGTTGTTCACCACCTGCACGGTCGGATCGTCCTGCACAAGCGCCAGATAGCTATACATATTGTCGGCAGATTTACCGATTGGCTTGCTGACGAACTGGCGTGTGGCATCGTGATCGGCTTTGAGTGTTTCTACCAGCTTGCTGTCTTCCGCCGCGAGGGATTTTTTATTAGCGATGTCGTAAATCGGCCGTGCTTCCGCTTTCGCCTGCGTCACCTGCCATTTACCGCTGTCATTACTGAGTTGTAAGTCGACCACACCAAGATGATCGCCCCACATGCCTGGCATTACCGCCGGAACACCATTCAGCGTGCCTTTCGCGATATCAGCCCCTTCGATATCAGCAAAATCTTTACCTGGGAAAACGGCGTGAGCATGGCCAAACATAATGGCGTTAACGCCCGGAATTTCACTGAGGTAATAAACTGAGTTTTCCGCCATCACTTTATACGGATCGGCAGACAGCCCGGAATGCGCCAGAACGACAACGACATCGGCACCTTTCTCGCGCATTTCAGGCACGTATTTGCGCACGGTTTCGGTAATATCATTCACCGTCACTTTCCCGGATAAATTAGCTTTATCCCAGCCCATGATTTGTGGCGGGACGACGCCAATATAACCAATCTTCAGCGTCTGTTTTTTTCCGTCTTTATCGACCACTTCGGTGTCTTTAATTAAATACGGTGTAAACATTGGCTGTTTGGTTCTGGCGTCAATGACGTTGGCATTTACATAAGGGAATTTCGCTCCCGCCAGCGCATTTTTCAGATAATCCAGACCGTAGTTAAACTCGTGGTTGCCAAGCGTGCCGACGGTATAGTCCAGCGTATTTAATGCCTTATAGACCGGGTGAATATCACCTGCTTTTAATCCTTTCGCCGACATGTAATCTGCCAGCGGACTCCCCTGAATCAAATCGCCGTTATCGACCAGTACGCTGTTTTTCACTTCATTGCGGGCATCGTTAATCAGGCTTGCCGTACGTACCAGTCCGAATTTTTCCGTGGCGGTGTCTTTGTAATAATCGAAATCCATCATGTTGCTATGCAGATCAGTGGTTTCCATGATACGCAGATCGACCGTCGCTGCATTCACACTGGCGGCAATCAGCGTGGCCAGGAGCGTTGCGCTAAACTTAATCATCCGGGACATCCTTTTATCATCGGGAATACGAAAGAAAAGGGAGAATAAACGTCTTACTTATAGAACAGTGAAGAATGCCACAATTTTACGCTTTGAAAATGATGACACTATCACAGTTGGCGCATTCATTAACGATAGGGTATAAGTAAAACAATAAGTTAACACCGCTCACAGAGACGAGGTGGAGAAATGTTAGATCAAGTATGCCAGCTTGCACGGAATGCAGGCGATGCCATTATGCAGGTCTACGACGGGACGAAACCGATGGACGTCGTCAGCAAAGCGGACAATTCTCCGGTAACGGCAGCGGATATTGCCGCTCACACCGTTATCATGGACGGTTTACGTACGCTGACACCGGATATTCCGGTCCTTTCTGAAGAAGATCCTCCCGGTTGGGAAGTCCGTCAGCACTGGCAGCGTTACTGGCTGGTAGACCCGCTGGATGGTACTAAAGAGTTTATTAAACGTAATGGCGAATTCACCGTTAACATTGCGCTCATCGACCACGGCAAACCGATTTTAGGTGTGGTGCATGCGCCGGTAATGAACGTAATGTACAGCGCGGCAGAAGGCAAAGCCTGGAAAGAAGAGTGCGGTGTGCGCAAGCAGATTCAGGTCCGCGATGCGCGCCCGCCGCTGGTGGTGATCAGCCGTTCCCATGCAGATGCGGAGCTGAAAGAGTATCTGCAACAGCTTGGCGAACATCAGACCACGTCCATCGGCTCTTCGCTGAAATTCTGCCTGGTGGCGGAAGGACAGGCGCAGCTGTACCCGCGTTTCGGGCCAACGAATATTTGGGATACCGCCGCTGGTCATGCTGTGGCTGCAGCTGCCGGAGCGCACGTTCACGACTGGCAGGGTAAACCGCTGGATTACACTCCGCGCGAGTCGTTCCTGAATCCGGGGTTCAGAGTGTCTATTTATTAATTAATTTATGCAGCAGGTCCATCACTTGCTGCACCTCTTCCTGAGTAAGCGCCCCGTCTTTGGCCCATTGCACGCGACCGTCTTTATCCAGCACCACTACAGCGGAACTTTCTTCATCCAGCTGCCAGGCACCGCGTGCGACGCCATTGCTATCAACAATAAACTGCGACCAGGGATAAAGCTTTTTATTACTCTCCAGACTGCTGCGCACAAACATCCCTGAACCCGGAATCGCGTCGTCGGTGTTAACAATGGTGGTGGTCTGGTAACGATCGTGCGGTAACTTCGCTGATTTAATCGCTTCAATCAGCGTCGCGTTTTTCTCTTTTGCAGAGGTGCGACCAGCAATATGTTGCAGTACTCGCACTTTTCCCACTAACTGCGCGCTGTTCCAGGTTTTGTAGCTAAACTGATCTTTATCAAGCACCAACTCGCCACGATCGGTGATGCCAATCGGCGGCACTCGCTGACCGGTTTCGAACTGATGTGCGGAAGCCATCATCGGCAACAGCAGGCAGGTGAGTGCCAGAATCTTGCGTAGGGTCATGGTGTTTCCTTCTTATGATATGCAGGTGATCCGACCACTTGGGTCTGAGTTTTAATCATATGTGCTATTTATCGAATTTCCCGCAAGTGTGATGCCAGTTTGCGGTCAAGCGCACAAATCATATGAAAAATGAATGCTTATACTGAAGACCGCGCTTCGGTAAAAAGATAATTCTGAATAATTGTAACCTTTAGGTAAAAAAAGTTATACGCGGTGGAAACATTGCCCGGATAGTCTATAGTCACTAGGCATTAAAATTTGCGCCTCATAATAGTTGGGCTGATTGTGGCACCGCAAAGGCGTAATACTCAGCAGGAGATAACAATGAAAATTTTCCAACGGTACAACCCACTTCAGGTGGCGAAGTACGTAAAGATCCTGTTCCGTGGACGGTTATACATCAAGGACGTTGGCGCTTTTGAATTTGATAAGGGTAAGATTCTTATCCCAAAAGTGAAGGATAAGCTGCATTTGTCAGTGATGTCCGAAGTTAACCGTCAGGTTATGCGTCTGCAAACAGAGATGGCTTAACCAAAGTGCTATGCAGTAAAAATTGCTATGCAGTAATAAGACGGCTCCTGATTCAGGAGCCGTTGATGTTTCTGGGGTTATGCGACGCTTTCTTCTTTATCTTTAGCGTCAGGCAGTTTTGGCGAAAGGGCGGTGGCTTTGCTGTCGATTCGGGTCACCAGCAGCTGGTCGATGCGGTAGTTATCGATATCCACCACTTCAAATTTGTAGCCGGCGAATTTCACCGAATCGGTGCGTTTCGGGATCTTACGCAGCATAAACATCATAAAGCCGCCGATGGTTTCGTAGTTGCCCGACTGCGGGAACTCGTCAATATCCAGCACGCGCATGACGTCGTCAATAGGCGTGCCGCCGTCTATCAGCCATGAGTTCTCATCACGGGCGACAATCTGCTCTTCCAGCCCCTGACCGACCAGATCGCCCATCAGCGTGGTCATCACGTCGTTGAGGGTGATGATCCCCACTACCAGTGCGTACTCGTTCATGATCACCGCGAAGTCTTCACCTGCGGTTTTAAAACTTTCCAACGCCTCTGAAAGGGTTAACGTATCCGGCACAATCAGCGTATTGCGAATTTGTACGCCGCTGTTCAGTGCCAGGCTTTGGTTAGCCAGCACGCGGTTCAGCAGGTCTTTAGAATCGACATAGCCGATGATGTGGTCAATATCTTCATTACAGACGAGAAACTTAGAGTGCGGATGTTCCGCCACCTTATTCTTCAGACTTTGCTCATCTTCGTGGAGATCAAACCAAATCACGTTTTCACGCGGTGTCATTGAAGACGGAACGGTACGGGATTCCAGCTCAAAGACGTTTTCAATCAGCTCGTGTTCCTGTTTACGTAACACGCCCGCCAGCGCACCGGCTTCCACTACCGCGTAGATGTCATCAGAAGTGATGTCATCTTTACGTACCATTGGCAGTTTGAAAATACGGAAGATTATGTTCGCCAGTCCGTTGAAGAACCACACCAGCGGGGTGCAAACGTACAGGCAGAAGCGCATCGGGTTGATGATACGCAAAGCCACAGCTTCTGGCGCAATCATACCGATGCGTTTCGGGGTTAAATCCGCAAACAGGATAAACATGCCAGTCACTAACGAGAAAGAGAGAATAAAGCTCAGTTGCTCAGAGAGTTCTGCCGACATATAGCGGGAGAACAGGCTGTGAAAAGCTGGAGAAAATGCCGCATCACCGACGATACCGCCGAGAATCGCCACTGCGTTCAGACCGATCTGGACCACGGTAAAGAACATGCCGGGATTTTCCTGCATATTCAAAACGCGTTGGGCATTTATATTGCCTTCATCAGCCAGCAGTTTAAGTTTGATTTTGCGTGAGGCGGCAAGCGAGATCTCGGACATCGAGAAGAACGCACTTACAGCGATCAAACAGAGTATGACTAAAATACTGTTTAACATATCTTATCCGACCTTTCAGGCCAGATCCTCGGAAGGGGAAGTTGATTAATTTGTGTGAAATACACATTGAAAGCCGATTCGAAGAAAGTGAACCGGCATTTTCAGTGGCTAGTATAGCGTAAGGTACTGTAAAGCCGCCAGAGGGTTAAAATTCAGACAGCTGAAAAATGAAAAACTGCCTGATGCGCTATGCCGAACAGGCCTACGCAGTCCCCGCAATATATTGAATTTGGACGATTTTGTAGGCCTGGCAAGGCGTTTACGCCGTATCCGGCATAAACAAAATGCACTTTATCAACAATCTACATTTGTACCCGTAACGCTATGCTTCCGGCGGCAGACAGACGCCAATTCCGCCAATTCCACAGTAACCATACGGGTTTTTATGCAGATATTGCTGGTGGTCATCTTCGGCATAATAAAACGGTGTGGCGTTAGCGATTTCCGTGGTGATGCGACGATCGTCATCGGCGGCAAGCATCGCCGCCTGAAAACGTTCCAGACTGGCGCGAGCGGCGGCATCCTGTTCTGGGGTCAGCGGATAAATCGCTGAACGATACTGCGTGCCGTGGTCATTGCCCTGACGCATTCCCTGGGCGGGATCGTGATTCTCCCAAAATACTTGTAGCAACTGCTCATAGCTGATGACGGATGGATCGTAAACAATGCGCACCGCTTCGGCATGGCCAGTATCGCCGGAGCACACTTCCCGATAAGTCGGATTTGGCGTATAGCCGCCGGTATAGCCTGCGGCGGTGCTGTAAACGCCGGGTAACTGCCAGAACAGACGCTCCACACCCCAGAAACAACCCATCGCAAAAATGGCAATCTCCATTCCGTCAGGTACATTGGTCATTGAGTGACCGTTGACCGCATGCAGTGTGGCTACGGGCATCGGGGTGTTACGTCCAGGCAGGGCATCGGCGGGGGAAACCAGATGCTTTTTATCAAATAAACTCATGGTGTCGCTCTCCCGAAAATCGGTCATT
>OKOL01000491.1_pt1 | contig 9837 bp, 8 predicted proteins | sample 1611091 | NCBI WGS metagenome assembly OKOL01 (sample SAMN04436710, study PRJEB24849) | human gut metagenome | biome: human gut; feature: NICU; material: stool | host: Homo sapiens | place: USA: Saint Louis, MO | collected 2010-09-26
TCGATGCGTCACGGCATAATCCGGTAGCGGCGTAAAAATCGCGGAAGGGATGAAACAACAGCGCCTGACGGCGCTGTGTCTGGCATGCCTGCAATCCGGGAAACCGGACCAGGAAAAAACTTGCAGGCCATAACAGTATCTACAGGACTTCCGCCACTACATTAAGGAGAAGTTATGGTATCCGCACTCATCACCGTCGCCGTTATCGCCTGGTGTGCGCAACTGGCCTTAGGCGGCTGGCAAATTTCTCGTTTTAACCGTGCCTTCGACACACTATGCCAGCAAGGGCGGGTTGGCGTGGGCCGTTCCAGCGGGCGCTTTAAACCGCGGGTCGTGGTCGCCATCGCCCTGGACGATCAGCAGCGCATCGTCGACACCTTGTTTATGAAAGGACTGACCGTCTTCGCCCGACCGCAAAAAATTCCCGCAATTACCGGTATGCATGCGGGTGATTTACAGCCCGATGTGATCTTTCCCCATGATCCACTATCACAGAATGCTCTATCATTGGCGCTTAAACTGAAACGTGGATAATTTCGTTGTGAATGTTACTTGCTTGCGAAGTTATCATTTTGAAACCTAAATCAGGTAATCACGCCCATGAAACCTCGTCAGCGTCAGGCCGCCATTCTGGAGTATCTGCAAAAGCAGGGTAAATGCTCGGTTGAAGAATTGGCGCAATACTTTGACACCACAGGCACAACCATTCGCAAAGATCTGGTCATTCTGGAACATGCCGGAACCGTCATTCGTACTTATGGCGGAGTGGTGTTGAATAAAGAGGAATCCGATCCGCCTATCGATCATAAAACACTCATCAACACCCACAAGAAAGAGCTGATTGCAGAAGCTGCCGTTAGTTTTATCCATGATGGCGATTCGATCATTCTTGATGCTGGCAGTACCGTTTTGCAGATGGTTCCCCTGCTCTCGCGCTTTAATAACATCACAGTGATGACCAACAGCCTGCATATCGTCAATGCGCTATCCGAACTGGATAACGAACAAACTATCCTGATGCCAGGCGGAACATTTCGTAAAAAATCGGCCTCATTTCACGGGCAACTGGCAGAGAATGCCTTCGAGCATTTCACCTTCGATAAATTGTTTATGGGCACCGACGGCATCGATCTCAATGCGGGCGTAACCACCTTCAACGAGGTCTATACCGTCAGTAAGGCGATGTGTAATGCCGCGCGCGAAGTGATTTTGATGGCTGACTCATCGAAGTTTGGTCGTAAAAGCCCCAACGTGGTTTGTAGTCTTGAAAGCGTCGATAAGCTAATTACCGACGCAGGTATCGATCCAGCGTTTCGTCAGGCGCTGGAAGAAAAAGGGATCGACGTGATCATAACCGGAGAGAGCAATGAGTGAAGCACTACTGAACGCGGGACGTCAGACGTTAATGCTGGAGTTGCAGGAAGCAAGCCATTTACCGGAACGTCTGGGCGATGATTTTGTTCGCGCCGCCAATATCATCCTGCACTGCGAAGGCAAAGTGGTGGTTTCGGGAATTGGCAAATCGGGCCACATTGGTAAGAAAATCGCCGCAACGCTTGCCAGCACTGGCACACCGGCTTTTTTTGTCCATCCGGCAGAAGCACTGCACGGCGATCTGGGGATGATTGAAAGCCGCGATGTGATGCTGTTTATCTCTTACTCCGGTGGCGCGAAGGAACTGGATCTCATTATTCCGCGTCTGGAAGACAAATCTATCGCGCTGCTGGCAATGACCGGAAAACCGACGTCACCGCTGGGCCTGGCGGCGAAAGCGGTGCTGGATATCTCCGTAGAACGCGAAGCCTGCCCGATGCATCTTGCGCCGACCTCCAGCACCGTGAATACCCTGATGATGGGCGACGCGTTGGCGATGGCAGTCATGCAGGCGCGTGGTTTTAATGAAGAAGATTTTGCCCGCTCCCACCCAGCCGGGGCACTGGGCGCTCGCTTGCTGAATAAAGTGCATCATCTGATGCGCCGTGATGACGCTATTCCGCAGGTAGCGTTAACCGCCAGCGTGATGGATGCGATGCTGGAACTCAGCCGCACCGGTCTGGGGCTGGTGGCAGTATGTGACGCTCAGCAACAGGTACAAGGCGTCTTTACCGACGGTGATTTACGTCGCTGGCTGGTTGGCGGCGGCGCACTCACCACGCCAGTCAATGAAGCGATGACGGTCGGCGGCACCACGTTGCAATCGCAAAGCCGTGCCATCGACGCCCAAGAAATCCTGATGAAACGCAAAATCACCGCCGCACCGGTAGTGGATGAAAACGGCAAACTCACCGGCGCAATTAACCTGCAGGATTTCTATCAGGCCGGGATTATTTAATCCTTCAGCCCCAGACGTTTCGCCAACCGATGCAAGTTGGCGACGTCGGTTTCCAGCATCCGTGCGCTGGCAGCCCAGTTGTGATGATTTTGTGCCAGTGCCTGACGAATGGTTTCACGCTGGAACGCTTCTGTCGCTTCACGCAGGTTTTGCTTAACGATAGGCACCGCCGCCGCTTCTGGCGGCGGCAACGTCACCTCAGGAAAAGCAAAATGTTGCGCTTCAAGAATCACTTCATCGCCGCTGCGAGTGGCTCTCGCCAGCACTACCGCCCGATGAATAGCATGTTCCAGTTCACGAACGTTCCCCGGAAAATTGTAGTGTTGCAGTAAATTTCGCGCTCCGGCACTTAATACCACGCGGGAGAGCCCCAACCGCAGGCGGCACTGTTCGCAGAAATACCCCGCCAGCAGAATGACATCATCGCCCCGCTCACGCAGCGGCGGCACTGAAAGTGGAAACACGCTCAGGCGGTGGAACAAGTCAGCGCGAAATCGCCCTGCCAGTACCTCTTCGCGTAAGTCACGGTTAGTCGCCGCCAGCACGCGCACATCGACCCGCAAACTGCGGTCATCGCCAACGCGCTGAATATCGCCATACTGCAACACCCGCAGCAGCTTGGCCTGCAATGCCAACGACAACTCGCCGATCTCATCCAGAAACAGCGTGCCGTTATCCGCCATTTCAAACTTCCCGCTGCGGTTACTGATAGCGCCAGTAAACGCCCCTTTCACGTGCCCGAACAACTCACTTTCCGCCACACTTTCCGGCAGTGCGGCACAGTTGAGATAGACCAGCGGATTCACCGCCCTTGGCGAGGCTTCATGAATCGCTTTCGCCACCAGCTCCTTACCGGTTCCCGTCTCACCGCTGATTAAGACGTTGAGATCGGACGCCGCCACAATCTCAATCTCTTTTTTCAATTGCGTCATGCCTGGCGACAGACCGATCATCTGCGTCTGTTTCACCGCTTCAAACGGCGCGGCATCGCCCGGCAGCATATTCTGGCTTTCCAGTTGCTCAATCAGCAACGCATTGCTTAACGCTCCCGCCGCCAGCGCGGCAATCAGGCGTAACTCTTCGTCGCTGAAAACATCGAACTGATCGGGCTGCATCCCGTCGAGCGTCAATGCGCCGATCAGGTTTTGCCCGGCAAACAATGGCAGACCAACGCAGGCGTGAACCTTCAGACTCTCCTGCCCGGGAATCAAACCGTCATAGGGATCGGGCAATTCGCTGTCTGCGGGAAAGCGCACCACGTCCCCGGCGCGGGCAATCGCTTCCAGCCGTGGATGCCCTTCCAGCGCAAAGCGTCTACCGAGTACATCCTTCGCCAGCCCGTCGATGGCAAGCGGAATAAACTGCCGCGAGTCATAACGTAGCAACGCAGAGGCATCACACTCCAGCACCTGACGCAGCGTGGTGATCAGGCGCTGAAAACGATCCTGATGACCAATCCCACGCTGCAATTCGATGGCGATATTCGCCAGCACATCAACGGAAAAACTCATCTTTGCCTCACTGTCAATTTGACTATAGATATTGTCATATCGACCATTTTATTGATAGTCATTTTGACTACTCATTAATGAGCACAATTTTATTTATAGAGTAAAAACAATCAGATAAAAAACTGGCACGCAATCTGCAATTAGCAAGACATCTTTTTAGAACACGCTGAATAAATTGAGGTTGCTATGTCTATTGTGGTGAAAAATAACATTCATTGGGTTGGTCAACGTGACTGGGAAGTGCGTGATTTTCACGGTACAGAATATAAAACGCTGCGCGGCAGCAGCTACAACAGCTACCTCATCCGTGAAGAAAAAAACGTGCTGATCGACACCGTCGACCATAAATTCAGCCGCGAATTTGTGCAGAACCTGCGTAATGAAATCGATCTGGCGGATATCGATTACATCGTGATTAACCATGCAGAAGAGGACCACGCCGGGGCGCTGACCGAACTGATGGCGCAAATTCCCGATACGCCGATCTACTGTACAGCCAACGCTATCGACTCGATAAATGGTCATCACCATCATCCGGAGTGGAATTTTAATGTGGTGAAAACTGGCGACACGCTGGATATCGGCAACGGCAAACAGCTCATTTTTGTCGAAACGCCAATGCTGCACTGGCCGGACAGCATGATGACTTACCTGACAGGCGACGTGGTGCTGTTCAGTAACGATGCTTTCGGTCAGCACTACTGCGACGAGCATCTGTTCAACGATGAAGTGGATCAGACGGAGCTTTTCGAGCAGTGCCAGCGTTACTACGCCAATATCCTGACGCCGTTCAGCCGCCTGGTAACGCCGAAAATTACCGAGATCCTGGGCTTTAACTTGCCAGTCGATATGATAGCGACCTCTCACGGCGTGGTATGGCGCGATAACCCGACGCAAATTGTCGAGCTGTACCTGAAATGGGCGGCGGATTATCAGGAAGACAGAATCACCATTTTCTACGACACCATGTCGAATAACACCCGCATGATGGCTGACGCTATCGCCCAGGGGATTGCGGAAACCGACCCACGCGTGGCAGTGAAAATTTTCAACGTCGCCCGAAGCGATAAAAACGAAATCCTGACCAATGTCTTCCGCTCAAAAGGCGTGCTGGTCGGCACCTCTACGATGAATAATGTGATGATGCCGAAAATCGCCGGGCTGGTGGAGGAGATGACCGGATTACGCTTCCGTAACAAACGCGCCAGTGCTTTCGGCTCTCACGGCTGGAGCGGCGGTGCGGTGGATCGTCTTTCCACGCGCCTGCAGGATGCGGGTTTCGAAATGTCGCTTAGCCTGAAAGCCAAATGGCGACCAGACCAGGACGCTCTGGAGTTATGTCGTGAACACGGTCGCGAAATCGCCCGTCAGTGGGCGCTCGCGCCGCTGCCACAGAGCACGGTGAATACGGTGGTTGAAGAAGAAACCTCTGCCGCCACGACGGCTGACCTCGGCCCACGGATGCAGTGCAGCGTCTGCCAGTGGATTTACGATCCGGCAAAAGGCGAGCCAATGCAGGACGTTGCGCCAGGAACGCCGTGGAGTGAAGTCCCGGATAACTTCCTGTGCCCGGAATGCTCTCTCGGCAAAGACGTCTTTGACGAACTGGCATCGGAGGCAAAATGAGCAACGGCATTGTGATCATTGGTTCGGGCTTCGCCGCCCGCCAACTGGTGAAAAATATTCGCAAACAGGACGCCTGTATTCCATTAACCCTGATTGCCGTCGACAGCATGGATGAGTACAACAAACCGGATCTCAGCCATGTTATCAGTCAGGGGCAACGTGCCGACGACCTTACCCGCCAGACGGCGGGTGAATTTGCCGGGCAGTTTAATCTGCACCTGTTTCCGCACACCTGGGTGACGGATATCGATGCCGAAGCCCATGTGGTGAAAAGCCAGAATAATCAGTGGCGATACGACAAGCTGGTGCTGGCAACTGGTGCCAGCGCCTTTGTCCCGCCTGTGCCCGGGCGTGAGTTAATGCTGACGTTAAATAGTCAGCAAGAGTATCGCGCCTGTGAAACGCAACTGCGGGATGCCCGACGCGTGTTGATTGTTGGCGGTGGCTTGATTGGTAGCGAGCTGGCGATGGATTTTTGTCGGGCAGGCAAAGCGGTCACGCTGATCGACAACGCTGCCAGTATTCTGGCGTCGTTAATGCCACCGGAAGTAAGCAGCCGCTTGCAGCATCGGTTGACGGAGATGGGCGTTCATCTGCTGTTAAAATCTCAGTTGCAGGGGCTGGAAAAAACGGATTCTGGCATTCTGGCAACGCTGGACCGCCAGCGTTGCATCGAAGTGGATGCGGTAATTGCCGCCACCGGGCTGCGCCCGGAAACCGCCCTGGCACGACGCGCCGGGCTGACGATTAATCGCGGCGTTTGCGTCGATAGTTATCTGCAAACCAGTAATGCCGATATTTATGCGCTGGGCGATTGCGCGGAAATTAACGGTCAGGTATTGCCGTTCCTCCAGCCGATTCAACTTAGCGCGATGGTGCTGGCAAAAAATCTTCTCGGCAATAACACGCCGCTGAAACTCCCGGCGATGCTGGTGAAAATCAAAACGCCAGAATTACCGCTGCATCTGGCTGGCGAAACCCAGCGTCAGGATTTACGCTGGCAAATTAATACCGAACGCCAGGGAATGGTTGCGCGCGGTGTTGACGATGGTGACCAGCTTCGCGCCTTTGTGGTCAGTGAGGATCGGATGAAAGAGGCGTTTGGATTGTTGAAAACGTTGTCGATGTAGGCATGGTTTTCTCCCTCGCCCAAAGGGCGAGGGGACTGTCCGCGCTACTTTTAACGCTTAGTTACGCCACATCCGCCACTATGCAGCATGCAGGATGCGCGCCGCAGCAATAACCCCCTGCCCCAGAGACAAGCCGCCATCACCCGCCGGTAAACTCTGCGGAAAGAGTAATGTGAAATCAGCGAGATAATGCGCCAGGCGTGTACGCAGCAATCGGTTATGAATAACCCCACCGCTAAATACCAGCGTAGTGATACCGCGCATCGTGGCCTGCTCACGCATCAACGCGGCAAAACCCTGCGCCAGCGCATCATGAAACGCCCACGCGCGTTGATTAACCGGTGCCTGCCAGTTCAGCCACTGCTGCCAGAAAGTGGCGAGATCCAGTTGATTGTCCACCAGCGGTATCGTCACCGGATGCGTCACTCCGTCGCATGAGGCTGCGAGCGCCTCCAGAGCACAAGCCGCTTCACCTTCATAACTTAACGTGGCTGGCGCACAGCCCAGTGCCGCCGCCACAGCATCGAACAAACGCCCACACGACGACGCCAGCGGCGCGTTAATTCCACGCTCAATGGCCCGCGCCAGCACGCTCCAGTTTTGCTGTTGCACACTTGCCGTTTCAGGGTAATTCTGCCACTCCGGCACAAAGCGCAGGCACTGCGCCAGCAGGTTACGCCACGGCTGCTTCGCCGCAAAATCGCCACCCGGAAGCGCCACCGCAGGCAAGCCGCCCAGATGCTGGCATTCGCGATAGTTCACCCGCAGACACTCGCCGCCCCACAAAGCGCCATTCTCCCCCATACCGATACCGTCGAGCGTCAACGCAATGACATCACCGCCATCCAGTGGCCAGTGATGTTCTGCCAGACACGCCGCCGCGTGGGCATGATGATGCAGCACCGTTTGCGTCGGCAGATTCATTTCGCGCGCCCACTGGCTGGAGACATAGCCCGGATGCGCGTCATGCACAACGTATTGCGGAGTGAAATCGTAGATGTTTTGCATCAGGCGTAACGCTTCGCGCCACTGCATCTGGATGCCATCGTCACTTAAATCGCCCAGATGCTGACTCAACACCGCTTGTTCACCGCGCACCAGGCAGAAGGTGTTTTTCAGATCCGCGCCGAGACACAGCACAGGCGGAACATTTTTAAAGCCCGGAGGCAAAGCCAGCGCATCCGGCACATACCCCCGCGAACGGCGCAGCATTTCGCCGCTTTCGCGCACCACCGAATCATCCATCCGCTGCACGATGTCGCGGTTATGTATCAAGAATCCGTCGGCAATCCCCTGCAAATCCGCCAGCGCCTGTTCGTTGCTGATAGCTGGTGGTTTACCGCTCAGGTTGCCGGAGGTCATCACCAGCGGGCATTGCAGTTCCTGTAACAGCAAATGCTGGAGCGGGTTCGCAGGCAACATCACCCCAACTTCGTTAAGGCCAGGGGCGATATCATCACAAAGCTCAGGTATGTATTTTTTATCCACCAGCACAATCGGCGCAGCGGGCGTGGTAAGCAACTGGCGCGCAGCGTCTGGTAAACTTTCTGCCACTGGCAACATGACTGCCAGCGGTTTCGCCGGGCGATATTTGCGCTCCCGCAGTGTTGCCACCGCGTTACTGTTACGCGCATCGCAGGCGAGATGAAATCCGCCAATCCCTTTGATGGCGACAATGTTGCCCATTTTTAACTGTGCGATAGCTGCCTGTAATGCCGCCTCTTGTTCTGCATGTTCACCATGACTTACCCATTCAAGATGTGGGCCACACTCCGGGCAGGCCACCGGCTGGGCGTGGAAGCGACGATCGAGCGGGTCGCGGTACTCTTTATCGCAGGCCGGACATAGCGGAAACGCCTCCATCACGGTAAACGGGCGGTCGTAAGGCATCGCGCGAATAATAGTGAAACGTGGGCCGCAGTGAGTACAGTTGATAAACGGATAACGATAACGCCGCTCGCCTGGGGTATTCATTTCAGCAAGACAGGCAGGACAAGTGGCGGCATCGGGAACAATTTGCGTATTCATGACGCCGCCTGCGCTCTGGCGGATAGTGAACTCAGTGGGCAGTTGTGACCAGATAAACGGCTCACGCTCGACGCTATCAATACGCGCCAGCGGCGGGCAGTGCTGATGCAACTGCACAAGAAACGTTTCCGGGGCTTCCAGCAGCCGGACTTCTACGCCATCGCCGTCATTACAGACATCGCCGTGAAGATTTAATTGCTGTGCCAACTGCCAGACAAACGGACGAAAACCGACGCCCTGCACTTTGCCACGAATACGCAGTTGGACACCGCAAGATGTGTTTTTTGCCATTGAGTTATTCCCGCCATCATGAATTGCGTAACCCGCCCTGCCGGACACGACAGCGTCGTATCCGGCAATCACAGGTCGGCGATACCGCCCGCTCCGTATTCTACGAATATTTCCGGGAATTCCTTTGATGCCAGAACAGTTCAGTAAGATTTTTAGAACATCAGCGCCGTACGGCGACGTTTTTCTGCGCTCAGTTGTTCAAGTTTATTACGATCGACACAAATCAGCGCATGGGTCGGGCAAGCCGCCATACACGCCGGGCCGTCTTCACGATGGTTACAGAGGTCGCATTTATTAGCTTCGGCTTTGTCAGCGCGTACGTTAAGCCCTGCGCCGCTGTTGCGAATCACCGGACGTACCACCACTTCCATCGCGCCATACGGGCAAGCCACAACGCAGGTTTTGCAACCAATGCAACGTTCCTGCATCACATGAACAAACCCTTTATCACGGCTGATAGCACCATTCGGGCAGACGTTAGCGCACGGTGCATCTTCACACTGACGGCAGACTGTTGCCGTGGAAATGTTCACACCTTTAATGACATGGATTCGCGGTAAAAAAGTTTCCGGGGTCAGCGATGCACAGTCCTGATTCTCCTGATGAGAAACCACGCACGCCACTTCACAGGTACGGCAACCAATACATTTACTCGCGTCAGCAATGATGAAACGGTTCATCAAATTCTCCAGCAATGACAGTTAATGCGCCGATACATTCACAAATCATGCCAGTTTTTAATTTACTGTTATTTAAAGAAATTAAATTCTGTAATGCAGGAAAAACGATGTCATCGACACTAGTGACGATGACATGTGTTGACAATGTTTATTGCGAAAGAGCAATGAGGGAGCCGCGGCGGATTCGTCTAGCGTCGGCTGGATTTTCTTACAGCATTATCAAAAATGCTATGTATGCT
>OKOL01000494.1_pt1 | contig 9808 bp, 8 predicted proteins | sample 1611091 | NCBI WGS metagenome assembly OKOL01 (sample SAMN04436710, study PRJEB24849) | human gut metagenome | biome: human gut; feature: NICU; material: stool | host: Homo sapiens | place: USA: Saint Louis, MO | collected 2010-09-26
ACAGCAGGAAGTGCCCGTGGTGGGCCGATTCTCTATTGGTACCGGCGATCCGCATGCCCCGGATAGTACGACCAAAACCCTGAGCATGGCGCTACTGCTAAAGACAGATGACAAGCAACAATGGCGGATGGCGATGAACAACGAGCCTTTCTTCGCCACGCACAGCCCGGAAGGTTTTCTGGCCTTACGAAAAGCCACGGCCGTTGATGCGTCCACCGGGAAACCGGATCCGCAGCGTCTCAAAGACTTTTTAAAAGCGTACCCGGAGGCGGAGAAATACCTTAAATGGGCGGCACAAAAACCCGCCCCCGGCAGCTTCGCGGGCGCAACCTTTTACAGCATTAACGCCTTTTACCTTGTGAACGCGCAGGGGGAACGTCAAGCCGTTCGCTGGATGATGCGTCCGCACGAGCCTTTCCTGTCGATAAGCGATGAGCAACGGCAGAAAGCCGATGACAACTTCCTGTTCGAAAACCTGCGTCAGCGCCTGGCGCAGAAGCCACTCTACTGGGATTACGTTTTGCAGCTCGCACAGCCGGGCGATCCGGTGGATGACCCTTCGCAGCCATGGCCGGACGATCGCAAAAAGAGGGTGGCCGGTACGCTGGAAGTGACGCGCGTCGAAGCACAATCCACAGGCGCGTGCCGCGACGTTAACTTTGACCCTTCTGTCGTTCCTGCAGGCGTTGTGGTGTCTGACGATCCCATCTTAAACGCCCGCTCCGCTGCCTACTCCCACTCTTTCAGCCGCCGTGAGCGGGAAATTGGCTACGGCAAAGCCACCGAAGCCGTGCAAAAGCAGGAGGTAAAATGAGCTCAAATAAAGATAGGCGAGAGCACGCGCCGCAGCATTTCAATACCCTGGCGCGGAGCCTTCACTGGCTGATGGCGGTGATGATCCTGTCCATGCTTTTCATCGGTGCCGCGATGATGACGTCGTTACATCACCGGATTTGGTTAATCGACCTCCACCGGCCGCTGGGTATCGCCATTTTACTGCTGGCACTGGTTCGTCTGGTCAACCGACTTCTGAGCCGGACGCCCCGACTTCCTGCCGATTTGCCCGTCTGGCAGGTGCTTGCCGCAAAGGCATCACACTGGATGCTGTATGGGTTAATGCTGGCAATGCCGCTGCTGGGCTGGGCGCAGCTGTCGGCAGCGGGCCTGCCGATTGTGATGTTTGATGGCGTCAACCTGCCGGCGATTGTCCCGACCAGTCCAGCACTGTATGCCTGGTGTCACGACGCCCACAGCCTTCTGGCAAAATTGCTTTTTGCCGTGGTGCTGGTCCATCTTTCTGCCGCACTGGTTCACGCGTGGATCTACCGGGACGCAGTGTTTGCCAGCATAGCGAAAGGGGCAAGTCGGCGTAAGCCATCCGGGAGGACCTGAAGTAAGGCAAGCGGTAGGGGACATGCACAGTCGAAATGTACGTGTCCTCGCTTGTCATCATCCTGAAACAACGGACACAACCGGAGCACGTATTTGGTCTCCAGATTCGCACGTCAAAACGCCACGAACACCCCACAATTGTCTTAAAAGATAATATCCCTCAATTAAAGCGATTATTTTTTAATCAACAGAGCATTTATGCCCGCAATTTTAGCCTTTATCAAAAAGTTAAGTGTCGCTTGAGTATCAAACACTCTGTCACCCACACCACCTAACAGATTGATTTTATTGATATCACATCAATAAAAACGATAAAACCCCTGACTTCCCAACAAAATATATCAACTCGTGTGATATCTAAATTATAATTCTTATACTTCTGTTAAAAGGTGGAGGTCAAAATGCGATTAACCCTACTGCTGTTATGCTGTCTGGTACAGAGTGTAACCTGGGCTGGCGACCTGCCAAAACCAGTTGGTAAACCCATTTTAACGATTTCCGGTAATATAGAAAATACCAATGAAAATGGAAAAGCAGTGTTTGATCTCGCCAGCCTTGAAAAACTGGGTGTCGTGAGTTTCGAGACAACCTCCCCCTGGTATAACGGTCGTACGAAGTTTGAGGGTGTCCCAATGAGCAAGCTCATGGATTATGTGGGTGCAAAAGGTACGAACGTGAATGTTATTGCGCTCAATGATTACTCAACCATCATCCCTCTCAGCGACTTTAAAAAATACAACGCCATCCTTGCCTTAAAGGTCAATGGCGAATATATGCGCATCCGCGATAAAGGCCCATCGTTCATTGTATACCCCTATGACAGTCTTCCTGAGTTGAATAATCAGATTTATTACTCACGATCAGCATGGCAGGTAAGCAAAATGAAGATTGAGTAGTCGTTCAGGAGAACATAATGAACAGGATACTGGTTGGTATCATTTTTTCTCTTTTTATCACGACAGGATATATTGCATACCTTGTTTATGATCGTCAGCAAGAATTGCAAAAACTGACTCAATACACTGAGTCCTGGTCCGTGGCACAACTGGTATCAGAGTATTACCGTTTTGAATCATGGCTTGGTCTATACGCAACCGATACCGATGACGTTACGATAGACCAGGTCCGCATGCGCCTCGAAATTATGCTCAGTCAGGGCGATTTAATGAAGGGGGGCGATTTAGGTCGCTACATTGACAGCGATAAAACGCATCAGGAACTCGCTTTACGCTTAGAAAACATACTGGCCTATCTGGATAGCCATCTTGAAAATATGAGCCACCCGGAGTTAAAAGCATACCTGACAAATATGCATGAACTTGATGCACCGCTAAGCCAGCTTTCTGCCACGGCATTAACAAAAGATATTAACACAGTTAACGAATCCAATAAGAAAATACAGATACTGTATTATATCTACTCGGCACTTTCATTGCTCCTGGTGATTTTAAGCTTTATTCTCGGCTTCTTAATGATCTACCAGAATAAAAATATTCTGAAAGCACACATGCAGGTTAAGAGCCTGGCTGACGAGCTTCAAATATCAAAAGAAAAGCTGCAAATTCAGAACGCGAAGCTGGAGTATGATGTTTATCATGACTCCCTCACCGGCATGAAAAACCGCCTTTTCTTCTGGGACGATCTCAACAAAATTAATCTTCAGGCAGATAAAAACCACGTCCCCGTCACGGTGATGTTATTTGATTTAGACCGCTTCAAAGAGGTCAACGATACCTATGGCCATGATACGGGAGATTTGCTGCTGAATCAGGTATCCCGACGGCTGACCTCGATGAGCAGCGCAACGGATACGTTTTACCGCTTGGGCGGCGATGAATTCGCCCTTCTCTCCAGCGGACTCACGGAAACCGCCGCCGTTTCGCGCGCCAAAGAAATCAGCGATCATATCAGCCAGCCCTATACGATTAATAACCAGCTGATAAAAATTGCCACCTGCGTGGGTATCGTTTTATCTGATAATGAACGACGCTCTGATTATCTATACAAATTTGCCGATCTGGCCCTTTACGAAGCGAAAAAAGAAGGTTCGCAGCAGATTAAGGTCTTCCGTCAGTGGATGCTGCAAAGACTGCAGGAAAGCAGAACCCTTGAACATGATATGGCTCTGGCGATCGATCACAATGAATTCGTTGTCTATTACCAGCCTATTGTCGATTCATTCAGCAATGAAATTTACGGCTATGAAGCGCTTATTCGCTGGATACACCCGGTGAAAGGGATACTCGCGCCAGATTATTTTATTTCCGTCGCTGAAAAAACGGGAATGATCAATGAGATCGGCAAGTCGGTGCTTGAGATGGCCTGCCGGGAAGCGGTGTCCTGGGCGGTGCCGGCCAGGATCTCGGTGAACGTCTCCCCCGTTCAGCTAGGCACGAAATCGTTTACCGCGATGGTGCAGTCCATCCTGAAAGAGACAGGGCTACCGGCCAGCCGACTTGAGCTAGAGGTAACAGAGTCTTCGCTCTTCAGTGACAGCAACATGCCGATCACTATTCTCAAAAAGCTCCGGGCACTGGGTGTCAAAATTTCCATCGATGATTTCGGAACGGGATATTCCTCGCTCTCGCGACTGAGTGAACTGAATTTTGATAAAATTAAGATAGATAAATCCTTTGTGAATCCGATATCCACGCAGGATGATGCCCTTAATATCGTTAAGTTAATTACCGGCATGGCGAAGAGCCTCAACATGCGGGTCATTGCAGAGGGTGTTGAAACCGAAGCGCAGCTTGAACGGCTTCAGGCGCTTGGCTGCGATCTCGTGCAGGGATACCTGTTCGGAAAGCCACAGGCTGAGATTGACAGGAAGATTAGATACGGTTGAAATGGTTGTCCGGTTGTTTCTGGCCCAAAATCACGTAGACGGTTGATAATCAAAGGTTAAACAATGAAAAAAACAGCCCCGGAGTATACGCCTGTTGATTTATCTCGTTGGCCAAGGAAGGAGCATTTTGAAGTCTTCCAGTCATTTGCTGAATGCACAATTAACCAAACCGTTCTCATCGACATTACCGCGCTGCGAAAACATATCAAAGCGGTGGGCTGGAAGTTTTACCCGACGATCATTTTTCTCCTGTCTAACATCATGAACCGGCATCCTGAGTTCCGTATGGCCATGAAGGGCAATGAGCTCGTCGTCTGGAATGAAATTCATCCAAGCTATACGATTTTCCATCCCGAAACGGAGACGTTTTCGTCATTGTGGAGCCACTATGACGGCAATATTCATCACTTCCAGAACACGTATGCAGAAGATACGGCCCGCTATGGAAATAGCCTTTCTTACTGGCCTAAGGAAGAGTCCCGGGAAAATGTCTTTTTTGTGTCGTCTATTCCGTGGGTAACGTTTACCAACTTTAATATGAACATTGCGCACATGAAGAACTTCTTTTCGCCTATGTTCACGTTTGGAAAATACTACGAGCAGGATGGAAAAGTGCTGCTGCCGCTCGCGGTGCAGGTCCATCATTCGGTGTGCGATGGCTTCCATGTGGCAAGGATGTTTAATGAGTTGCAGGAGATGTGTGATGGTTTGTCGGAGCTGTCAGAGGAACCTGGCGCATGAAGCGTAAGAAGTGTTGATGGTTTCCATCTGGCAGGAGTGGATGTAAGAAGCCTACCGGCCTTTCATTATTTTATGCGCTTTCCATGTGAGGCCACACCGTATCCAGCAGAGGACCACAGAAATCTGCGTTCCTGCACGTTATGGAGACGGCACACTGCGCCACTATCGATGAGAATGTCTGCCGGGAACGCTGCCCAAAGGGCAGGTTCTTTTCGGGGGCATCGATGCTGACGAGACGAACACACATGAGCCTGTTTTAAGGTTCTGCGCTTCCCCTGTCAGGCTGGAGGCGTACCCAATAATTTACTGGCGGCGCTGGAAACTAACGCTATGGTAAATCACCTGCTTTTAACAAAACGATTGCATGGTCAAGCTGCTTGTAGAGTTTGTGTCTCAAATCGTCTAACTCGTCATTTTCCCGAATGAGAGGTATGCCATTTTTATGAAGAACAATATCGTTAAATGATCCCATCCCGCCGTAGAGTTTTTTCAACGAGTAAATGGATGACTCACAATCAACATCGAGCTCGATGGCTAGTTTTTCGAATGTTTTTGCCCATGAATCCTCATCATTTGAGGAGAGGATTTTGATGATATCAGTTACCGTTTTCTTTATTTCATTTTTCATTTCAAACCACCACTTCCAAGTATCTTAACGCCAGGTATTTTCCACGGGGTAGGTATCACAACTTGCTCAGAGCCACCGGAAAAAAGGTCTGTTTGATAGCCAACTTCTCCAACATATACTTTCGTTCCTGCGGGTATTTGTATCTTGTGATAGCTATCAAGAGGGGATTCACTTCCGTTAGGCCATTTGGGGAGCAGGGCCTTATCTATTCTGGTCTGGAGCACTCCCTGAGGTTGTTCATATCCGAAAAACTGACCTAATGGTCGGCCCTCAATACCACCTCTGTAGAAACTCGTGTCTGTTGATAGCGTGATCTCTTTATATGTACCACTGGAGAAGGTTTCAGCCAGCTCTTTAGGTAATGGTCCGGGTTTTATCATCGAGTACTCACCCTCGACTTTTCCCAGAACATGAAGATTGCTAAGCTCACTCGCCGTCCCCAGTCTGCCCAGGCCAAGGCCCGCAGCAACAGAAGCACCAGCGATAATCAGCCCTTTATTATCCATAACCTGATCGTAACCCGCCGGTGCATCACCACCGAGCTGCTGCGCGGTCTGATGGAATCCCTCGATATTGCCATTATAGATCCCACCCGCGGCCAGCAACCGACCGGCAGTTTTGCTGTTGATGGTTTTTGCGGCCTGGGCATGTTGCACCGGTGCCGCATGGCGGACCTGATATGTCGGGCGATTCAGTTGCCGGGACAGAATGTGTCGGAGTCGGGTTTGAAGGAACAGAGGCAGGTCATTGCGAAGGTCACCGGATGTCGTGAGCACGCCCGAAATGGCATGGCCGGTGATGTCTTTTCTCAGCAGAACGAGCTTCCCGGATTTGATGTCGTCGAGCGTGTCACGGTATGCCATCCAGGGATGTTGCCAGTGGTACAGTTGATACCGGCTGACAAACCGGGTGTAGCCCTGTGGCAAATTCCACTCCTGAATGATGCGGTTAGGCCTTGCAGTATCTGCGAGGTCTCCTGCCGCCGTATCCGGGTGAATAATGTGAGGAATGTCCTCAAGGTAGATGTCATCCAGTGACATTGCCTGGCTGTGATGAAGCATGTTGCCCCTTTTACGCTGCCGTTATGTGCCACATTATCGCTCATTCCGGAAACCTGGCAAAGACACGAATATAGCAGGTAATGGCCAGTTGTGTGGCTGTAAGCAACGGGTTCTGTACGCTGAGAAGAAAACACACTGCTTGCGAAAGATGACAGATAACCCACATTAGCGCCACATCCGAACGCAAATGACGATGAAGATCTGTTGGTTGTTTAACCACGGACGGCGAAGGCCGAACAGGAACATATACACAATCCTATACAGATTCAGCATCGATTTTACTGGAAGGTTACGGAACATAATGGACTAAAAAGCATTTAAATCAGGGACTTTATGGATGAATACAGACGTTTGAGGAGATAATAGGAACAAATAATAAAAATAACATGCTGTTTTTAAAAAAAATATTACAAAGAAAACTAAAATGCCTCCATTAATGCCCCCATATATTTGCTTCTAAACTGTGGTTTAAATGAACATGTTCCTCTTAGTCAAACTGAGGTTCAGGCAAGGTGTTTACCTAGTCCTGGCCTGAACCTTTTCATGAATGCTATTGCCACTCCCAGTTAGTATAACTTTCCAACATAGCTGATATCTCAGCGGGAGCTAAAGTATCTACAATATTTTGACGATATGAATGCTGTTTTAAGACTCGTGCAACTTCAAATTGATTTGGAACATATGGATCAAATTTGCCCAAAGGAGCAAGCACATCAATATCTGTATTTATGGTCTTTAACCATGATGCCAATATTACTTTTGAACCAGTCTGCTCGATGTAAGCTCTTCCTGATTCCAAGCTATATCCTTTAGTAGTTATATCATCTATTAAAAGAACCGTTTTACCAGGACCTAAAGGGCTTCTAACATAAGCTCTTGTTGCACTACGCATAGGCTTAAAATTCAAATAAATGGTATTCAATTGGTTCAGAAAGTCAATTGCGATCCTATTATTCCTAGCTGTTTGAGATTTGATTGCATCTTTATGCCTGATAATTAAATCAGGCAAATAATTTTTACGGAAGCATTTACCAAAAATAGAGATTGCCTCATCCATTACCGGATTGCCATATCCAGCTTTATGTCCCGGATAAACACTTACGTAATCTATTTGTTTATGAATCCCACTAAAATATAAACTAGAAACTATCGCTCCAATCCAAAAATCGGGATGCCCGGTGCCATGCTTGGCAGCATTTCTAGCATCCTGAGAATATAATGTATACTCCTCTTTCATTGTACTGAATGGGGCTAATGCATAAAAATTAAAAGCCCCATCATGAATTTCATGACACCAGAGATGTGATCTAAGGCAGAAAGTATCTATAAATCTTGCAATATCTTTAGGCGTTGAAAATTCAAAACCATAATCAGTAGCATTCGCCCACCATGTGGCTCTAAGGAAGAGAAGTTCCCCATTTACAGCTGTTCTCATGTCATCATCAGTCGAACCAATGTAAAGGGTTTCTAATGAATCCCACTTTTTCATAGTTAATATGTATTCAATTGACTCTGCACGAGGCTTCGGAGGTATGGTATTATCATCCGCATAGCAGACATAACTAAAATCCCCCCATTTCTCCTTGAGAAAATCTTCAAGCTTATTATTTTTATTATAGGTCCAAGAGCGATTTGTATGTACAACATACTCTATACTCTTAGACTTAAAATAGTTTATTAATTTATCTACTTCTGAAAATATTGCTTCATCTAACGTACCGTTTGGACAAATGGTACCCTCAACGCTTAGAATAACGCCCTTTATTCTAGTCATTTTATTTTCCTATAAGTCAAGAGTCTGTTGTGTAGGTTTTAAATTTTCAACTTTATTATCGGAAATAATATAATCTATTGCCGCTACTAATTCATTTGGGACTTCATAATTTTTGGCATTTCTATTTTTAGCTGAAAAATCTAATTCTGGTCTATCAGTATATGTTAATGGAAGGTATAGGTTGACAATTTTCTTACCATAATTATGTGCATAATCAACGGTATGTGCAGTACCACTTTTTATCTTCCATTCGGCCGGAACCAATACCTGACATAAAGCAGCTTGTAGTCTGTTTCTTCGAACAAAGTTTTCGGCGCTATAGCTTTGTCTAGGTAAATACTCAGTAATTATGGTTCCACCATGTTCAACGATTTGCTTCCGCAATAAATTTGAACCTTTAGGGTACTCATTAAATATACCATTTCCAAGAACAGCCACAGTGGGGATACCGTATCGTAAAGATTCGATATGTGCAATCTGGTCTATTCCCGAGGCCAAACCACTAACAGTTACAAACCCTCTATCGACAATAGATGAAATAACTAATTTAGTAATAAAAATACCATCATCTGTCGGCTTTCTCGTGCCAACTATTGCGATGGATTTAGATGTCAAATTTTCAAGTAAACCTTCAACAAATATCCAATAAGGAGGGTCTGGGATTTCTTTCAAACTTTTAGGGAAAGACTCATGTTCAAAGAAAACCAGCTTAATTCCTTTTTTACTGAGCTCCCTTGCCTTTTCAATACCATCATTCCAAAGATTTTGTTGCATTATTTCCCATTCATCTTCATTGGGTAATGCAACTCTAAGAAAACCTGCTAATCTGTTTACATCCGCAGATTTTAATATTTCTTTAAAACCGATTTTTGACTCAGCAATTTTCCTCAGAGTCCAATAACTCACTCCCTTAATGGATGTAAGAGCAAGGAAGGCTACTGTTTCATTCCTCCAATACTCAAATTGAGCATCAGTAGTTTTATCCATGTTGGGTTAACCCTAAATAATTCAAACCAGTGTCTCACGAATTCATTCCTCTATAACCCTTTTTAGCATAGGCTGAACACATGATCTAGTTCTGGCCAGACCTATCTGTGAACAAGAGCTAATAAAACCCATTAAAATCGTTCTACATTGCATTATGAGAGCATTACCTCCCACATTTGAACATCTACCTATATCAAACAAGCACGCCCACTTTGCTCCAATGGTGCAGCCGCTTCGCCAGTAAAATAAGCCATTACTGACAAAAACGGCACTACACCGCACCCGCCTGCGATTTTCAGATCGCAAAAATTTTTCAGTTGGGATTTTTTTTACAAATGATAGCGCCAGACCGCGCCACAACTGGGGATTTACAGCGAGCA
>OKOL01000530.1_pt1 | contig 9283 bp, 7 predicted proteins | sample 1611091 | NCBI WGS metagenome assembly OKOL01 (sample SAMN04436710, study PRJEB24849) | human gut metagenome | biome: human gut; feature: NICU; material: stool | host: Homo sapiens | place: USA: Saint Louis, MO | collected 2010-09-26
AACATTAATCGAACAATAATATTCACCAAATGAATATCAAAAAATTAGCAAAGCATATAATTCAATACAAATCATCAAGATAGGTTTTGTAACGCGTGCATTTTATCCCCCTTTTCCTCGTTGATTAGATGCAAAAATTTATTCTGAAATATGTCAACCGATGAAAAGCGTCGGTGGTTAAGCAGAAATTAATATCGCTTGTTTTAACCACCGCAGCACAATTAGCTAATTTGACGAATGCAGAACTCACTCTGGCGGAACGTTTTTGTTGCGTCAGGGTTGACATCCGTTTTTGTATCCAGTAACTCTAAAAGCATATCGTATTCATCTGGAGCTGATTTAATGACTCACATCGTTCGCTTTATCGGTCTACTACTACTAAACGCATCTTCTTTGCGCGGTAGACGAGTGAGCGGCATTCAGCATTAAGCCAGCACGCAGTCAAACAAAAAACCCGCGCCATTGCGCGGGTTTTTTTATGCCCGAAGCGAGGCGCTCAAAAAGAGACAAGGACCCAAACCATGAGCCAGCAAGTTATTATTTTCGATACCACATTGCGCGACGGTGAACAGGCGTTACAGGCAAGCCTGAGTGCGAAAGAAAAACTGCAAATTGCGCTGGCCCTTGAGCGTATGGGTGTTGACGTGATGGAAGTCGGTTTCCCCGTCTCTTCGCCGGGCGATTTCGAATCGGTGCAGACCATCGCCCGCCAGGTCAAAAACAGCCGCGTATGTGCGTTAGCTCGCTGCGTGGAAAAGGATATCGACGTGGCAGCTGAATCTCTGAAAGTTGCCGAAGCCTTCCGTATCCATACCTTTATTGCCACTTCACCAATGCACATTGCCACCAAGCTGCGTAGCACGCTGGACGAAGTAATCGAACGCGCTATCTATATGGTGAAACGCGCCCGTAATTACACCGATGATGTTGAATTTTCTTGCGAAGATGCCGGACGCACACCCATTGCCGATCTGGCGCGCGTGGTTGAAGCGGCGATTAACGCCGGTGCCACCACCATCAACATTCCGGACACCGTGGGCTACACCATGCCGTTTGAGTTCGCCGGAATCATCAGCGGGCTGTATGAACGCGTGCCTAACATCGACAAAGCCATTATCTCCGTACATACCCACGACGATTTAGGCCTGGCAGTTGGCAACTCACTGGCGGCGGTACATGCCGGAGCGCGCCAGGTGGAAGGTGCAATGAATGGGATCGGCGAGCGAGCCGGTAACTGTTCGCTGGAAGAAGTGATCATGGCGATCAAAGTTCGTAAGGATATTCTCAACGTTCATACCGCCATTAATCACCAGGAGATATGGCGCACCAGCCAGTTAGTTAGCCAGATTTGTAATATGCCGATCCCGGCAAACAAAGCCATTGTTGGCAGCGGCGCATTCGCACACTCCTCCGGTATCCACCAGGATGGTGTACTGAAAAACCGTGAAAACTACGAAATCATGACACCAGAATCTATTGGTCTGAACCAAATCCAGCTGAATCTGACCTCTCGTTCGGGGCGTGCGGCGGTGAAACATCGCATGGATGAGATGGGATATAAAGAAAGTGAATATAATTTAGACAACCTGTACGACGCTTTCCTGAAGCTGGCGGACAAAAAAGGCCAGGTGTTTGATTACGATCTGGAGGCGCTGGCCTTCATCGGTAAGCAGCAAGAAGAGCCGGAGCATTTCCGTCTGGATTACTTCAGCGTGCAGTCAGGTTCTAACGATATTGCCACTGCCGCCGTCAAACTGGCCTGTGGCGAAGAAGTCAAAGCAGAAGCCGCCAACGGTAACGGTCCGGTCGATGCCGTCTACCAGGCGATAAACCGCATCACTGACTATAACGTCGAACTGGTGAAATACAGCCTGACCGCCAAAGGTCACGGTAAAGATGCGCTGGGTCAGGTGGATATTGTCGCCAACTACAACGGTCGCCGCTTCCACGGCGTCGGCCTGGCCACCGATATTGTCGAGTCCTCCGCCAAAGCCATGGTGCACGTACTGAACAATATCTGGCGTGCCGCAGAAGTCGAAAAAGAGTTGCAACGCAAAGCTCAACACAACGAAAACAACAAGGAAACCGTGTGATGTCGAAGAATTACCATATTGCCGTATTGCCGGGGGACGGTATTGGTCCGGAAGTGATGACCCAGGCGCTGAAAGTGCTGGATGCCGTGCGCAACCGCTTTGCGATGCGTATCACCACCAGCCATTACGATGTAGGCGGCGCAGCCATTGATAACCACGGGCAGCCGCTGCCGCCTGCGACGGTTGAAGGTTGTGAGCAAGCCGATGCCGTGCTGTTTGGCTCGGTAGGTGGTCCGAAGTGGGAACATTTGCCGCCAGACCAGCAACCAGAACGCGGCGCACTGTTGCCTTTGCGTAAACACTTCAAATTATTCAGCAATCTGCGTCCGGCAAAACTGTATCAGGGGCTGGAAGCATTCTGTCCGCTGCGTGCTGACATTGCCGCTAACGGCTTCGACATCCTGTGTGTGCGCGAACTGACCGGCGGCATCTATTTCGGTCAGCCAAAAGGCCGCGAAGGTAGCGGACAATATGAAAAAGCGTTTGATACCGAGGTGTATCACCGTTTTGAGATTGAACGTATCGCCCGCATCGCGTTTGAATCTGCTCGTAAACGTCGCCATAAAGTGACGTCTATCGACAAAGCCAACGTGCTGCAATCCTCTATTTTATGGCGGGAGATCGTTAACGAGATCGCCACGGAATACCCGGATGTCGAACTGGCGCATATGTACATCGACAACGCCACCATGCAGCTGATTAAAGATCCATCACAGTTTGACGTTCTGCTGTGCTCCAACCTGTTTGGCGACATTCTGTCTGACGAGTGCGCAATGATCACTGGCTCAATGGGGATGTTGCCTTCCGCCAGCCTGAACGAACAAGGTTTTGGTCTGTATGAACCGGCAGGCGGCTCGGCACCAGATATCGCAGGCAAAAACATCGCCAACCCGATTGCACAAATCCTGTCGCTGGCACTGCTGCTGCGTTACAGCCTGGATGCCGATGATGCGGCTTCCGCCATTGAACGCGCCATTAACCGCGCATTAGAAGAAGGCATTCGCACCGGAGATTTAGCCCGTGGCGCTGCCGCCGTTAGTACCAATGAAATGGGCGATATCATTGCCCGCTATGTGGTAGAAGGGGTGTAATCATGGCTAAAACGTTATACGAAAAATTGTTCGACGCTCACGTAGTGTACGAAGCCGAAAACGAAACCCCGCTGTTATATATCGACCGCCACCTGGTGCATGAAGTGACCTCACCGCAGGCGTTCGATGGTCTGCGCGCCCACGGTCGCCCGGTACGTCAGCCGGGCAAAACCTTCGCCACCATGGATCACAACGTCTCTACTCAGACCAAAGACATTAATGCCTGCGGTGAAATGGCGCGCATCCAGATGCAGGAGCTGATCAAAAACTGCAAAGAATTTGGCGTCGAGCTGTATGACCTGAATCACCCGTATCAGGGGATCGTCCACGTAATGGGGCCGGAACAGGGCGTCACATTGCCGGGGATGACCATTGTCTGCGGCGACTCACATACCGCCACCCACGGCGCGTTTGGCGCACTGGCCTTTGGTATCGGCACTTCCGAAGTTGAACACGTACTGGCAACGCAAACCCTGAAACAGGGCCGGGCGAAGACCATGAAAATTGAAGTCCAGGGCAAAGCCGCGCCGGGCATTACCGCGAAAGATATCGTGCTGGCAATTATCGGTAAAACCGGTAGCGCAGGCGGCACCGGGCATGTGGTGGAGTTTTGCGGCGAAGCAATCCGTGATTTAAGCATGGAAGGTCGTATGACCCTGTGCAATATGGCAATCGAAATGGGCGCGAAAGCCGGTCTGGTTGCACCGGACGAAACTACCTTTAACTATGTCAAAGGCCGTCTGCATGCGCCGAAAGGCAAAGATTTCGACGACGCCGTCGCCTACTGGAAAACCCTGCAAACCGACGAAGGCGCAACTTTCGATACCGTTGTCACTCTGCAAGCAGAAGAGATTTCGCCGCAGGTCACCTGGGGCACCAATCCAGGCCAGGTGATTTCCGTGAACGACAATATTCCCGATCCAGCTTCGTTTGCCGATCCGGTTGAACGCGCGTCGGCAGAAAAAGCGCTGGCCTATATGGGGCTGAAACCGGGTATTCCGCTGACCGAAGTGGCTATCGATAAAGTGTTTATCGGTTCCTGTACCAACTCGCGCATTGAAGATTTACGCGCGGCAGCGGAAATCGCCAAAGGGCGAAAAGTCGCGCCAGGCGTGCAGGCACTGGTGGTTCCCGGCTCTGGCCCGGTAAAAGCCCAGGCGGAAGCGGAAGGTCTGGATAAAATCTTTATTGAAGCCGGTTTTGAATGGCGCTTGCCTGGCTGCTCAATGTGTCTGGCGATGAATAACGACCGTCTGAATCCGGGCGAACGTTGTGCCTCCACCAGTAACCGTAACTTTGAAGGCCGCCAGGGGCGCGGCGGGCGCACGCATCTGGTCAGCCCGGCTATGGCTGCCGCCGCGGCTGTGACCGGACATTTTGCCGACATTCGCAACATTAAATAAGGAGCACACCATGGCAGAGAAATTTATCAAACATACAGGCCTGGTGGTTCCACTGGATGCCGCCAATGTCGATACCGATGCAATCATCCCGAAACAGTTTTTGCAGAAAGTGACCCGTACGGGTTTTGGCGCGCATCTGTTTAACGACTGGCGTTTTCTGGATGAAAAAGGCCAACAGCCAAACCCGGACTTCGTGCTGAACTTCCCGCAGTATCAGGGCGCTTCCATTTTGCTGGCACGAGAAAACTTCGGCTGCGGTTCCTCGCGTGAGCACGCGCCGTGGGCATTGACCGATTACGGTTTTAAAGTGGTGATTGCACCGAGTTTTGCTGACATCTTCTACGGCAACAGCTTTAACAACCAGCTGCTGCCGGTGAAATTAAGCGACGCAGAAGTGGACGAACTGTTTGCGCTGGTGCAGGCCAATCCGGGGATTTATTTCGACGTGGACCTGGAAGCGCAAGAGGTGAAAGCGGGAGAGAAAACTTATCGATTTACCATTGATGCCTTCCGCCGCCACTGCATGATGAATGGTCTGGACAGCATTGGCCTGACCCTGCAGCACGACGACGCTATTGCGTCTTATGAAGGGAAGCAACCGGCGTTTATGCGTTAGTTTGTACACCGTCCGGCACTCAATCGCCAAAAAGAAAAAAGCCAGCAGATAATCACTGCTGGCGTGGCGATTAGCACCAATACTCAGTCACACATGATGTCCGCAAATCAGTAGTCAGAATGACTCCCCTCCCACTGCATCAGTTCTTCAGCATAGTTAATCGTTGTGGGACGCTTAACCAACGCAACCAGCACAACTTCGCTGTCGCGGTAAAATAGTGCTGATAAAACTGACGCATGGGGCACCTCCTTGCTTCATCGTTAGGAATTATTGACTTAATATAGGGAAAATAAAATTGCTGACTTTTGCGCAGGAGTTCCCCTTTTATGCCATCTGCTCGTCTGCAACAACAGTTCATCCGCCTGTGGCAATGCTGCGAGGGTAAATCGCAGGAGACCACGCTCAACGAACTGGCAGCGTTACTGAGTTGCTCGCGTCGTCATATGCGCACCCTGCTCAACACCATGCAGGATCGCGGCTGGCTGACGTGGGAAGCGGAAGTCGGGCGCGGTAAACGCTCGCGTCTGACATTCCTCTATACCGGGCTGGCGCTTCAGCAACAGCGGGCGGAAGACCTGCTGGAGCAGGATCGTATCGATCAACTGGTGCAACTGGTTGGCGACAAAGCGGCTGTGCGGCAAATGTTGGTTTCTCATCTGGGACGCAGCTTCCGCCAGGGGCGGCACATCCTGCGCGTTCTCTACTATCGTCCGTTGCGTAATCTGCTGCCCGGCAGTGCATTGCGTCGTTCCGAAACCCATATCGCCCGGCAAATCTTCAGTTCGCTAACGCGCATAAATGAGGAAAATGGGGAACTGGAAGCAGACATCGCCCACCACTGGCAGCAAATATCACCGCTTCACTGGCGTTTCTTTTTGCGTCCAGGAGTCCATTTTCATCATGGTCGTGAACTGGAAATGGACGATGTGATCGCCTCTTTAAAACGGATCAATACGCTGCCGCTCTATTCGCATATTGCTGAAATTGTATCGCCGACGCCCTGGACGCTGGATATCCACCTCACGCAGCCGGATCGCTGGTTGCCGTTACTGCTGGGGCAAGTTCCGGCGATGATCCTGCCGCGCGAATGGGAAACCCTCAGTAACTTTGCCAGCCATCCCATCGGCACCGGTCCGTATGCGGTGATCCGCAACAGCACCAATCAACTGAAAATTCAGGCATTCGATGACTTCTTCGGTTACCGGGCATTAATCGACGAAGTTAACGTCTGGGTTCTGCCGGAAATTGCCGACGAGCCAGCCGGAGGGCTGATGCTAAAAGGGCCACAGGGCGAGGAAAAAGAGATTGAAAGCCGCCTGGAGGAAGGTTGCTACTATTTACTGTTCGACAGCCGCACCCATCGCGGGGCGAATCAGCAAGTCAGGGACTGGGTAAGCTATGTGCTTTCTCCAACTAATCTGGTCTATTTCGCTGAGGAACAGTACCAGCAACTGTGGTTCCCGGCTTATGGACTGCTCCCCCGTTGGCACCATGCTCGTCCGACACATTGCGAAAAACCCGCCGGGCTGGAAAGCCTCACCCTGACCTTTTATCAGGATCATATTGAGCATCGAGTGATTGCCGGGATCATGCAGCAGATTCTGGCAAGTCACCAGGTCACGCTGGAAATCAAAGAGATCAGCTACGATCAGTGGCATGAAGGAGAGATCGAGAGCGATATCTGGCTTAACAGCGCCAACTTTACGCTGCCGCTGGATTTTTCGCTGTTCGCGCACTTGTGCGAGGTGCCGCTGCTCCAACACTGTCTTCCCATCGACTGGCAAGCCGACGCCGCCCGCTGGCGCAATGGCGAAATGAACCTGGCGAACTGGTGCCAGCAACTGGTCGCCAGCAAAGCAATGGTGCCGCTTATCCACCACTGGCTGATCATTCAGGGGCAACGCAGTATGCGCGGTCTACGTATGAACACCCTCGGCTGGTTCGATTTTAAATCAGCGTGGTTTGCGCCGCCGGATCCAGAGTAGCTCGCGCCTTTTGGCGGTGATGAGCGCGTTTTTTATATTCAGACGGAATGAATAAAATACATTACTTTTATATTTTCTCTGTTTTATGCATCGTCTGATTAGCGTCGCAAATAAGATTAAAGAAGGGGCATTCCAGCCCCTCTTTCATATTCTGAGTTAATCAATAACGGCGCAGTCTAGCCTTGTTCTGGCCGGAACGGTCAGCTTTTTCAGGTTAACCTCGCACAGGTCAGTCATACCATCTGCTATTGTTCATTTCAGCATTGCTCAGGTCAACCTCGAGACGGTCAATACCACAAATGACAACCCCGTTAAAGTAAGCATGACTCAGATCAATGCACCCGGTCCTGGTGTTCTCTTTCATCTGCAACTCCAGAGTAAATATCGCCTCATCGCCAATAAAAAAACTGACTCTTAACGTATCTTTTGGCGAGAGTGAGGCCTTCGCGGCCATATTTTCCGGATCTATTGCATGTTCTTTGAGTTTATTAAAATTTATCAGCCAGTGGGTAAACTTATCACGCGCATCCCCGTCGACACCCTCGAAGCGGGGCCTACGCCCACCTTGACAGCGTCCACACCTGCGTCAATCATTATGGAAATAAAATGCATCCTTCAGAATTTGCCTTGCCGCAGCCTGGGAATGTTTATCTGACCGGAAGAGATTGCGTAACGTCTCCCATAGCGCTTCAAAGAGATTCATATTCTCGGTCTTTTTGACCAGGTTAAACATCCTCATAATCTGAGAATGAGTAAGGCCTGGATCTTTAGTGGTATTACTAGCAGAGATACTAATCTGTTCTGGGTTTCTTACTTTCATGCTGATAGCTCCACTCTGAGTTAAAAACTCAGAATAAGCGTCCTGAATAAGAATACTGTCAAAAATCGCTCATTCACGCAATAAGCCGTTGCATTACCGATTTTGACTGTGCTAAGGGATTCTTTCGGTTCAAAGCTTCCCAGCTATGCAAATACGTCCTTGATAGCTGAACGAATATTGGCTTTTTTAATACGCCTTGTCTATGGATTGCTGGTTGATAACAAAATCACTACACTAACGCCGTTCTCAACGGGGTGCCACGCAGACGCGTGCGCTGAGAAAATACCCGTCGAACCTGATCCGGATAACGCCGGCGAAGGGATTTGAGGCTCCTTCTCAAGTCCTTTGCCACTCTTTTTTGAGGTGCAAAGTGTTAAAAAAATATCTTCCCCTGCTGTTGCTCTGTACAGCACCCGCTTTCGCTAAACCCGTTCTGACTGTTTATACCTACGATTCCTTCGCCGCCGACTGGGGACCTGGTCCGGTGGTCAAAAAAGCCTTTGAAGCCGACTGTAATTGCGAACTGAAACTGGTGGCGCTGGAAGATGGCGTTTCGCTTCTCAACCGTCTACGGATGGAAGGCAAAAACAGCAAAGCCGATGTGGTGCTGGGGCTGGATAACAACCTGTTAGATGCCGCCAGCAAAACCGGGCTGTTTGCTAAAAGCGGTGTGGCAGCGGAAGCCGTTAACGTTCCCGGCGGCTGGAATAATGACACTTTCGTACCGTTTGATTACGGCTACTTCGCCTTCGTCTATGACAAGAACAAACTAAAAAACCCGCCACAAAGCCTGAAAGAGCTTGTTGAGAGCGATCAAAACTGGCGGGTGATTTATCAGGATCCGCGCACCAGTACGCCGGGGCTGGGTCTGTTGCTATGGATGCAAAAAGTCTATGGCGATAACGCCCCGCAAGCCTGGCAGAAACTGGCGAAGAAAACTGTCACGGTCACCAAAGGCTGGAGCGAAGCCTACGGCCTGTTTTTAAAAGGCGAAAGCGATCTGGTTCTGAGTTACACCACCTCTCCGGCTTATCACATTCTCGAAGAGAAAAAAGATAACTACGCCGCCGCGAACTTTAGCGAAGGTCACTATCTGCAGGTGGAAGTCGCCGCCCGCACCGCTGCCAGCAAGCAGCCGGAGCTGGCGCAAAAATTCCTCCAGTTTATGGTTTCTCCGGCTTTTCAGAATGCGATCCCAACCGGCAACTGGATGTATCCGGTGGCAAACGTCACGCTGCCTGCCAGTTTTGAACAATTGACCAAACCAGCAACCAC
>OKOL01000536.1_pt1 | contig 9198 bp, 9 predicted proteins | sample 1611091 | NCBI WGS metagenome assembly OKOL01 (sample SAMN04436710, study PRJEB24849) | human gut metagenome | biome: human gut; feature: NICU; material: stool | host: Homo sapiens | place: USA: Saint Louis, MO | collected 2010-09-26
CCAGTAGCGCCTGGCAGGAAGGCGGCAACGGAGGCGGTGTCTTCTTCTCAGGCTTTGTTGTTCCCGGTTTTGGTGGTTCAAACCAGCTTTGCAGTTCTGCCCCGCAACCATCGCCTGGTGGTGGTAAAGGTTGATCTTCACACTCCAGACTATCGGCAGGACAACGTAATCGTACATGCATATGCGCGCGATGCTGGAACCAGGGTCGCACTTTACGTAACCAGTCGCGATCGGTGCCCGCATCAAGGCAAAGTTGTTGTTTAATCGCCGGATTAACAAAAATGCGCGTGACGTCTTTGTCCTGGGCGGCGAGTTTGATCAAGCTGAAAATTTCTGGCTTCCACAGCGCGGGGACAACGTGTTTACCGTCGCGGGATACTAAGTCCAGTGCTTGCGGGCGCAAGAGTTGCGCGGAGGTCCAGCGTGTTTTCGGCAGTTGCAGGAAGATATCGACATCCAGCCCGGTCTGGTGGCTGGCGTGACCGCCGTTGAAACGACCACCAGCGGGCATCCCCATATCGCCAATCAGCACCGTACCCATGCCCAGATTGCCCACCTGGCGACTCAGACGCTGGATAAACATCACCAGATCCGGGTGCCCGAAATAGCGACGCTGATCGGTACGCATGACCTGATAATGCTCGGACTGTATCGGCAGCGTGTCAGCGCCGACGATACAACCATTGGAAAAGCTGCCTATCGATTGTGCGCTACCCGGCACAGGTTGGGTTATTTTTTGCCACGGCGTCGCTGCCAGGCTGGCACTACTGGCAAGCAGGGCCAGCAGCGCAATCGCGGTTTTGTTCATTTTTTACCAGCGTGGAATATCAGTCTTCACATCGGCATTTTGCGCCCGTTGCCGTAACAGGTGATCCATTAAAACGATCGCTAGCATCGCTTCCGCGATCGGCACCGCGCGGATCCCAACACAAGGATCGTGACGACCTTTGGTGATCATCTCAACTTCTTCGCCAAAGCGGTTAATGGTGCGCCCCGGCACGGTAATACTGGAGGTTGGCTTCAGCGCCATATGGGCAATGATTTGCTGCCCGCTGCTGATACCGCCAAGAATGCCGCCCGCATGGTTGCTCTGGAATCCGTCTTTGGTGATTTCGTCGCGGTTCTGGCTGCCACGCAGCGCTACCACGTCAAAACCATCACCAATTTCTACGCCTTTCACCGCGTTGATGCTCATCAGCGCATGGGCGATGTCGGCATCCAGGCGATCAAAGACCGGCTCGCCAAGTCCGGCGGGGACGCCACTGGCAACAACGGTGACTTTCGCGCCGATGGAGTCGCCCTCTTTTTTCAGCGCGCGCATCAGTTCGTCCAGCGCGTCAAGTTTGTCCGCATCGGGACAAAAGAACGGATTAAGCTCAACCTGACGCCAGTCTTTAATCTCCAGCGGGATGTCACCCATCTGGGTCAGGCAGCCGCGGATTTCAATACCAAATTTCTCGGCGAGATATTTTTTGGCAATCGCCCCTGCCGCCACGCGCATGGCGGTTTCTCGGGCGGAAGAGCGCCCGCCGCCGCGATAATCGCGCAGGCCGTATTTTTGTTCGTAAGTGTAATCGGCATGACCTGGACGGAAAACGTCCTTAATCGCACTATAATCCTGAGAACGCTGGTCGGTATTTTCGATCAACAAACCGATGCTGGTGCCGGTAGTAACACCTTCAAAAACACCGGAGAGAATTTTGACCTGATCCGGCTCACGGCGCTGGGTGGTATAGCGCGATGTCCCAGGGCGACGACGATCAAGGTCATGTTGCAGGTCCGCTTCCGTCAGCGGAATGCCTGGCGGAACACCATCGACGATGCAGCCGAGCGCCAGCCCGTGCGATTCGCCGAAGGTGGTTACGCGAAAGAGTTGTCCAATTGTGTTTCCAGCCATCACGGCTCCGTTATTGTTGTGTTTGCGTGTTTACTTAATCTTTATAAATCGCGAAATGTTCACGGGCCGCCAGCAGCTGCTCTTTGGTGAGCATAAACACACCATCGCCGCCGTTATCAAACTCCAGCCAGGTGAACGGAACATTCGGATATTGTTCCATAAGATGTACCATGCTGTTGCCCACTTCACAAATCAGTACGCCGTCATCCGCAAGGTAATCAGCCGCATTACCGAGAATGCGACGCGTCAGTTTCAGGCCGTCGGTGCCAGACGCCAGACCCAGTTCCGGCTCGTGGCGGTATTCGTTTGGCAGGTCGGACATATCTTCCGCATCGACATAAGGCGGGTTAGTGACAATCAGGTCGTACTGCACTTTCGGCAAGTCGCGGAACAGATCGGACCGAATAGGAATGACGTTGTGGATCAGACCGTGTTCTTCGATATTCTGTTCGGCAACCGCCAGCGCGTCGGGAGAGATATCTACCGCGTCGACTTCTGCATCCGGGAAGGCATAAGCACAGGCAATCGCAATGCAGCCGCTACCGGTACACATATCTAAAATATGCTGCGGTTGCTTGCTGATGAGTCCGGCAAATTTATTGTTGATCAGTTCACCAATCGGCGAGCGCGGCACCAGCACGCGTTCATCGACGTAAAATTCATGGCCGCAGAACCAGGCTTTGTTGGTCAGGTAAGCCACCGGAATGCGTTCGTTGACGCGGCGGATCACGCGCTCAACAATACGGTGTTTTTCGCTGGAGGTCAGACGCGCGGTGCGCATGTCTTCTGGGATATCCAGCGGCAGGTAGAGCGAAGGCAACACCAGTTGCACGGCTTCATCCCACGGATTATCGGTGCCGTGACCATACCAGATATTTGCCGCGCTGAAGCGGCTCACCGACCAGCGCAACATGTCCTGAATGGTTTGCAGCTCATTTACTGCTTCATCAACGAAAATTTTATCCACGTATTCCTCCAGGGCATGATCGCAATAATTTCGGCGGCTAGTTTGCCATGAAGATGACGATAAATCAGCATTCACACGCGGTGAGTGAGGAAAAATACGTTTTAAGCGATCGATTGTACGGTGAGTCGGGTAAACTGTAGGAAAATTAGAAATAGAGACAGTTAAATGAAAAAGAAAACAACACTTAGCGAGGAGGACCAGGCGCTGTTTCGCCAGTTGATGGCGGGGACTCGCAAGATTAAGCAGGACACGATTGTCCACCGACCGCAGCGTAAAAAAATCAGCGAAGTGCCGGTCAAGCGGTTGATTCAGGAGCAGGCCGATGCCAGCCATTATTTCTCTGACGAGTTTCAACCATTATTAAATACCGAAGGTCCGGTGAAATATGTTCGCCCGGATGTCAGCCATTTTGAAGCGAAGAAACTGCGGCGCGGTGATTATTCACCGGAGCTGTTTTTGGATTTGCACGGTTTGACGCAGCTGCAAGCCAAGCAGGAGTTAGGCGCATTGATTGCCGCCTGCCGCCGCGAACATGTGTTTTGCGCCTGTGTGATGCATGGTCATGGTAAGCATATTTTGAAGCAGCAAACGCCGCTGTGGCTGGCGCAACATCCCCATGTAATGGCATTTCATCAGGCACCGAAAGAGTACGGTGGTGATGCGGCATTGCTGGTGTTGATTGAAGTGGATGAATGGCTGCCGCCGGAATTGCCCTGACATCATGACGGGCATACGCTTTCACTGACAGACGTCGACGGTTAAGTGTAAGATTATCCAAACAGAACTCAACGCAGGGCACTCAATGATGAATATCCGCACGCTTAAGCTCACTAATCTGGGGCGGTTTGAAGAACTTGACGTTCATCTGGCTCCAGTGGAGGAGTTCAAGAGCAATGTGACCGTTTTTATTGGTAATAATGGTGCAGGTAAAACATCAATATTAAAATCGTTGGCAACCAGCCTGAGTTGGTTCGTTGCCCGAGTTCGTACTGAAAAAGGTAACGGTAGCCCTATTCCTGAAGACGCTATTCTGAACGGTAGGAGTTCGGCGACAATTGAACTTCAGGTACTGAATACGCATCCAGCGACGGAGGTCGCTACGCCCTACCGTTGGTTGCTTGCCAGAACGGCCAGTGGGAAAAAATCGACCACCGCCTCCAGCCTGCAAGAGGCCAGCCAATTGGCTGCGTTTTATCGAGATCAATACACCCAGAATAGCGGGGCATCCTTCCCGCTTATCGCCTTCTATCCCGTAGAACGTGTCGTGCTGGATGTGCCGTTGAAAATAAAAGAACGTCATAATTTTTTGCAACTGGATGGCTACGATAACGCCCTGAATCAGGGTATTGATTTCCGCCGTTTCTTTGAGTGGTTTCGCAATCGCGAAGATGCAGAAAATGAATCGGGCTTACCGCAAGACGTTCTGGATAAGCTCAGTACCAGGATAGATCTCGATAACGCCGTCTTAAATGCATTAACGGCAATCATGGCCTCGTCCCGGGATCGCCAGTTGACCGCCGTCAGAACGGCCATTAGTCGCTTTATGCCAGGGTTCAGCAACTTACGCGTCAGGCGTAAACCTCGCCTGCATATGTCGATAGATAAAAATGGCCAGACACTGAATGTGCTGCAATTATCGCAGGGTGAAAAATCACTGATGGCGTTAGTCGGCGATATTGCTCGCCGCCTGGCAATGATGAACCCGATGTTAGAAAACCCGCTAAACGGCGAGGGAATTGTATTAATTGATGAAGTGGACATGCACCTGCATCCAACATGGCAGCGTACAATCATCCAGCGTCTGACGACAACATTCCCACATTGCCAGTTTGTCTTAACAACCCACTCTCCTTTAGTGATCAGTGATTGCAAAGATGTGCTGGTTTATTCTCTGGATGATGGCGAATTAACGCAGCTCCCGTCTCTGTATGGGCAAGATGCGAATACTGTGCTTTTGAATGTGATGGATACGGATATTCGCAATGCGACAGTGGCAGAAAAACTTAACGATCTTTTGGATCTGATTCAGAAAAACGACTTTATCAACGCTAACGCTCTTCTGAATACGCTAAGCCTGGAACTTCCTGAAAACCATCTTGAACTGGTGAAAGCCAGAATGCTTCTGCGCAAACAGGAAATTAAACATGCGCGAAATAACTAAAGGGCAACCGCCGGCCAGTTTGCAACAGTGGGTGAGAGCAAAACCACGGGATAAAAATGCCAATCAGTGGTTTCAGGAACTTTATGCGCAAAAAAAATGGGATATCGTTGGCGATCTCAGCCAGCAGTGCGCTCAGGAGCAATTTTATCTCTGTGCTTATTGCTGCGATCGCGTGACAGGTACAAACCGCGATACCGTTAATGAACATGTCGAAGCCAGGGATTTAGCCCCTGCTCGCAGTCTGGAATTCACCAATATCGTTGCAAGCTGCAAAACAAAAGGCCAGTGTGACGACTCGCATAAGAACCAGCCATTGCTGTTAACGCCGCTTATGCCGGAATGTGAAACCGAGTTTATCTTCAAGATCAGTGGTCGAATTGAAGGGACGACGCCGAAAGCTATCGATGCGATTAAGGTACTCAACCTTGGCGATAGTGAACGTAATAATCGGGCATTGATTGAAAAACGTAAGCAGCTTTCCGACAGCCTTCTGTGGGCTAATGGCATTGACCCTTCAGAGGGGCTTGAGGATGACGACCTGCTGCAAGCGGTTATCGACGAATTACTCACCCCCGTCGACGGTTATCTGGCACCTTTCGCTCCCGTGGTGGCGAATATTCTAAAAAACTGGATGACCGCATGACATAACGGACAACGGGGCCAGATGGCCCCGCGTCGTGTGGTGTATGCGCTACAGTTCGTTGAGCGTGTACTGGAAGCGGCAAGTAGAATCAATCGGCTGCCTGCTGCTGGTATCCACCTGCACCACCATGTCGTGCAGTTGTTTGTCCGTAATGGGGTGCCGGTTGGGCGTAACCGTAACGCTTGAACTGTCGCAGCCGGAGGTGGAGAACGTGATCATCTCTGCCACAAAGCGGCAGTACGCACCGCGTTCATCCATCTGGCTGCCGTCGCAAAGCCTGCCGTTTTCCATCAGGAAGGTCGGGAGCGTTTTCTCAATTATGCCGCCCGTCGACTGTAATGACAGCACCTTCGTATACGAAATGTAATCCTCACTCCACGAAATATCATAGGTGGCCACTGAGACCGGGCAGGTCGAGTTACGCGCCTGCGGGCCGATATAGGGGCCCATTGTTTTTTCTAACGGCGCAGAACTCTCATTATACGTTGTGACCAGCCATGGGCAGCCATGCACGTCGGCATCATAATAAACGTCGATAGGCATATCGTAACAATCCCACTTGGTTTTATCCGATTGTTGATCATACTCAGCAAGCCCAGGACAGTTTGACAACGATGTTAAAACAAAATAATTCGAATATAAACTGGGCGGGGTATCACTCCCTGTCCAGCTAATATTTTCCAGATAACCCACTTGCAACGTGGTGGTGGAGTTCTTATACACACCATGCATAACACCGTCGGGGGTAAGAATATCAAGGTGGTATCTGATTTGCGTATTGTAACTGGAAATGCCCGAAATCGTATGCAACGTGGCAATCTTTTTCGCCGCCTGCGCGCCCTCCCCCGCAAACATCAGCAGTAACAAACAGGTTATCAAACGGAATATTTTCATATCAAAGGTACTCAAACGTTGCGGTTAAAGAAGCGGTAAACTCACCCATCGTCACTTCCCGGCCGCTTTTCGCCTGGAGCCAGGCATTAAAATTCAGATTGTTATCACCGTTACTCAGCACAAAGGTCGCGCCGCTGGTGTTGTTAATCGGCACCGCCGTTCCGTCGGTTTTTTCCATCCCAATCCCCACGCCCTGCGCCCCAGAGGAGGCATCCAGCGCCAGAAAACCGGGCTGCTCGCTGTCTTCCGTACCGGTCAGCGTCACCCGGACCTGATACTCGGCTGGCCCTTTACAATCTTTCAGCTGAAACACCACCGGCACCCGCGCCGACTGCCCGGTCACCATCAGGTCTTTACGGCTGATGGTGGGGAAATGCACCTCCGCCAGCGTTTCGCCCTGAATCACCAGCGTGCAGGACTTACTGAGTAAATTGCCGTAGAAATGCAGGTTGTCAGCCGCCTGTGTCGTGCCGCCGTACGCCAGCAGCGCCGCCAGCGCCGCGTAGCGGTAATGTGTGCGAGTCAGATTCATTGGTAATCCACCGTTAAGGTTGCCCAGTCACCACCTCAAGAGTGGAGAGATGCTCGGCTTTGCCTGTCACCATCACCTGGCGTTCAAGCATATGCCAGGGAAATAACAGGCTGATACGCGGATTGTGCTCAATCTGATGCGCCTTGCGGCTTCCCAGGTTGGTATAAAAGACCAGGCCTTTTTCATCATAATGCTTGAGCAATACAATACGCTGGTACGGCTGCCCCTTGTCATCTACGGTCGCCACGACCATTGCCGTCGGATCGGCCAGTCTGGCATCGCACGCTTGCCCAAGCCAGCGCTCAAATAAGGTTAACGGTTCAGCGGGTAAATCGCGGCGACGCAAGCCGCCTTTCGTGTATTCACGGCGCAGATGCGCGATCTGCTGCAATTGGTCGTTATCAGACATGGCGTTGATCAGAAATAATCAGTGGGTGGCGCTATTGTGCGCCCCCATACTGAAAATCTCAACGCTTCGGATTTTGTAACTGACAGTTATTAAGCACAATTCTGTCTCGTTTATAGACCGTGGCGCTCTCGCCTTGCGACCAGAAAACATAAATCCCGTCGGTATAACGCGCGCCCGAGGCCGAGATTCCTTGCTTCAGGGTCAGCAGCTTATTGTCATAAACAAAACTGACCTCTTCACGCGGGTTATTGACTTTAACGGTAAGCGGCTTCTCATCACACTGGTATTCCAGCGTATCCGTTTGCATACGTTCAACAAATTGTTGATAAACGCTACAGCCGGTCAGCAGCACAGGTAAACACATTATTGCGATCTTTTTCATAGGCATATCCCGAAAGCTCTCCTGCTTCTGGAAGGGCAAACGCCCCTTCCTGACCTTGCCAGTTTACCGATATAGGGTCCGGGAAAAATTCAGTTAACTCTGAGTTATTGGGTTAGCCGGGTAAATAGCGCCTAAAACACTGGCTTCTGTAGCCCCCGTCACGGAAGGTAAATTTCCCGGCAGGCCCGCGAGCGTTCGCCAGGCAAGCCAGGCAAAGGCCAGCGCTTCCATATCATCGCCGCTGATCCCCGCCTTATCGGTGGTCGAAACCTCGATACCGGGCAACAGCGCCGCCAGACGGGCCATCACTAACGGATTCCGGCTTCCGCCGCCACAGACCATCAGCCGCTCGCAGCCGCCATTGAGCAGCACCTGTTGGGCGATGGAGACCGCCGTCAGCTCCGCCAACGTGGCCTGTACATCGCGCGCGTCTGCGCCAGGGAAAGCCGTAAGATGACGCTCTAACCAGCCATAGTTGAAATATTCGCGTCCTGTACTTTTGGGCGCCGACGCAGCAAAGTACGGATCGCGCAACATCTTTTGCAGCAATGGAAGAATAACCTGACCTTCTTTCGCCCATGCCGCGTCTTTGTCGTAGGGCTGCGCGCATTGTCGCCAAATCCACGCATCCATCAACATATTACCCGGCCCCGTGTCGTACCCGCGCACCGCCTGTCCGGGGAAAAGCAGAGATAAATTGGCGATGCCGCCGATATTCAGGACCATACGTTTTTCCGTCGGATGTCCCAACAGCGCGTGATGGAAAGCGGGCACCAGCGGCGCGCCTTGTCCGCCCAGCGCAATATCCCGCCGCCGAAAATCGCCGACCACTGTAATCCCCGTATGGGCGACGATGTGATTATTATCGCCAATTTGCAGCGTATGCGGGGCCTCGCCGGTCGGCTCATGCCAGACCGTTTGCCCATGACAACCAATGGCGACGATATCCCGCGGCTGCAAACGTTGTTGCGCTAACAGCGCATTAACCGCCTGTGCAAAAAGCCGGCCTAACTGGGTATCAAGCTGGCCGAGTTGCGAGAGCGTAAGCGGCTGTCCCTGGCAAATATCGAGAATGCCTTTTTTCAGATGAACGGGAATGGGCCAGGTGAGACTTGCCTGTTGCGCAACCATGGTTTCATCAATTGCCGCCAATACAACATCCACGCCATCAAGGCTGGTTCCGGACATAACGCCAATAAAACGGCCCGATTTCATACCTCTTCCTTTTAAGCTGGGTTAAGCCTTAACACTCGGCATAACGTATTTTGTAATGCTATGCCCACGTCACGTTTTTTGCCGTGTCGTCCACGTAT
>OKOL01000549.1_pt1 | contig 8930 bp, 8 predicted proteins | sample 1611091 | NCBI WGS metagenome assembly OKOL01 (sample SAMN04436710, study PRJEB24849) | human gut metagenome | biome: human gut; feature: NICU; material: stool | host: Homo sapiens | place: USA: Saint Louis, MO | collected 2010-09-26
TGGAGCTGGACGGCCTGCTTAAGCGCCGCCCGCGTGAGCTATCTGGCGGTCAGCGTCAGCGTGTGGCGATGGGGCGTGCGATTGTGCGTGAGCCGGCAGTGTTCCTGTTTGATGAGCCGCTCTCTAACCTCGATGCCAAGCTGCGTGTGCAGATGCGTCTTGAACTGCAACAGCTGCACCGTCGCCTGAAAACGACTTCACTCTACGTTACCCACGATCAGGTTGAGGCGATGACGCTCGCCCAGCGAGTAATGGTGATGAACGGCGGCGTTGCCGAACAGATTGGCACGCCAGTGGAAGTCTACGAAAAGCCCGCCAGCCTGTTTGTAGCGAGTTTTATCGGCAGCCCGGCGATGAACCTGCTGGCAGGTCGCGTGAATAACGAAGGTACGCATTTCGAACTGGATGGTTGTATTACGCTGCCGCTAAACGGTGGCTACCGTCAGTATGCCGGGCGTAAAATGACCCTCGGCATTCGCCCGGAACATATAGCGCTAAGCTCGCAGGCAGAAGGTGGTGTGCCGCTGGTGATGGACACGCTGGAGATCCTCGGCGCAGATAACCTGGCGCACGGACGCTGGGGCGAACAGAAGCTGGTGGTGCGACTGGCACATCAGGAGCGCCCGACGGCAGGCAGCACGCTGTGGCTGCATCTGCCGGAAAATCAGCTACATCTTTTTGATGGTGAAACAGGACAACGAGTATGAGTAACTGGCCTTATCCCCGCATCGTCGCCCATCGTGGCGGCGGTAAACTGGCCCCGGAGAACACCCTGGCAGCAATCGACGTCGGGGCAAAATACGGTCATAAGATGATCGAATTTGACGCGAAGTTATCGAAAGATGGCGAGATCTTCCTGCTCCATGACGACAATCTTGAACGCACCAGCAACGGCTGGGGCGTCGCGGGCGATCTGAACTGGCAGGATTTACTGCGCGTGGATGCAGGCAGTTGGTACAGCAAAGCGTTTAAAGGTGAGCCACTGCCGTTGCTTTCGCAGGTGGCGGAACGTTGTCGCAAACACGGGATGATGGCGAATATCGAAATCAAACCCACCACTGGCACTGGACCATTAACGGGCAAAATGGTGGCGTTGGCGGCACGCGAACTGTGGACCGGTATGACGCCGCCGCTGCTGTCATCGTTTGAGATTGATGCTTTAGAAGCCGCGCAACAGGCAGCACCGGAACTGCCGCGTGGTTTATTGCTTGATGAATGGCGCGACGACTGGCGAGAATTGACCGCGCGACTGGGCTGCGTCTCTATTCATCTCAATCATAAGTTGCTCGATAAAGCGCGAGTGATGCAGTTGAAAGATGCAGGACTGCGAATTCTGGTTTATACCGTCAATAAACCCCAGCGCGCGGCAGAGTTGCTGCGCTGGGGCGTGGATTGCATCTGTACCGATGCGATTGACGTGATTGGTCCGAACTTTACGGCCCAATAGTTTTCAACGGAATGTCAGGCTGCGGCGTGCTGGGCTGATTCAGCATGTCGCCGTTTCTCCTCTCCGGCAACATATGCTGCTGATTCAACGAACTATCCGGATTACGGTTGCTGTTTAACATCCCGCCATTGGTGTTGGGCAGCATTTGCTGCCGGGCGGGATTTCGCTCCCCCGGCTGTGACTGCAACACCCGCTGAGAATTATTGTTTATCTGGTTTTCTAAATGCTGTTGTTGCAACTGAGTTTGCGTTTTCAGTTGCTGATTCAGCATCCCTTTTTGCTGGATTTGCTGCGTTTGCATTTGGGTTTGCATCCGCTGCTGACTGGGGATCTGATACCCCGGCTGGTTAGGGTTGTTCAGAGTATTAATGGGCTGTGCAAAGCCGACAAACGGCAGGAGTGCCGTAAGAATCAGAAGTCGTTTCATCGCGTATCCTCCTCTGAAGATATTCTTTAAGTTTACTCCTTTCCTGCAATCATCAGGATTAATTCAGAGTTATATACCAGGCTTAGCTGGGGTTGCCCCTTAATCTCTGGAGAATAACGATGATAAAACCGACGTTTTTACGCCGGGTGGCCATTGCTGCTCTGTTCACAGGAAGTTGTTTTAGTACGGTAGCCGCGCCACCTGCGCCGTCTCCTGTTTCTTACGGCGTGGAGGAAGATGTCTTTCATCCGGTACGCGCGAAACAGGGGATGGTGGCGTCTGTAGATGCTACTGCCACTCAGGTGGGGGTGGATATCCTCAAGGAGGGCGGGAATGCCGTTGATGCTGCCGTGGCAGTGGGCTACGCGCTGGCGGTAACGCATCCGCAGGCGGGGAATCTGGGCGGTGGTGGTTTTATGCTGATCCACTCGAAAAATGGCAACACCACGGCTATCGATTTCCGCGAAATGGCACCCGCCAAAGCGACCCGCGATATGTTCCTTGATGATCAGGGTAACCCGGACAGCAAAAAATCACTCACTTCGCATCTGGCTTCTGGTACGCCCGGTACGGTAGCAGGTTTCTCGCTGGCGCTGGATAAATACGGCACCATGCCGTTGAATAAAGTGGTGCAACCGGCGTTTAAACTGGCACGCGATGGTTTTATCGTTAACGACGCGCTGGCTGACGATCTCAAAACCTACGGCAGTGAAGTGCTGCCGAACCACGAAAACAGCAAAGCTATCTTCTGGAAAGAGGGCGAACCGCTGAAAAAGGGCGACAAGCTGGTGCAGGCGAACCTGGCAAAGAGCCTGGAGATGATTGCCGAAAACGGCCCGGATGAATTCTACAAAGGCACGATAGCGGAACAGATTGCCCAGGAGATGCAGAAAAACGGTGGCTTGATCAGCAAAGAAGATTTAGCGGCATATAAAGCGGTCGAACGCACACCGATAAGCGGCGATTATCGCGGGTATCAGGTTTACTCCATGCCACCGCCATCCTCCGGCGGGATCCATATCGTACAAATCCTCAATATTCTGGAAAACTTCGATATGCAGAAGTACGGCTTTGGCAGCGCCGACGCGATGCAAATCATGGCAGAAGCTGAGAAATACGCCTACGCCGACCGCTCGGAATATCTTGGCGACCCGGATTTTGTCAAAGTACCGTGGCAGGCGCTGACCAATAAAGCCTATGCCAAATCTATTGCCGATCAAATCGATATCAATAAAGCGAAGCCATCCAGCGAAATTCGTCCTGGCAAGCTTGCGCCTTATGAGAGTAATCAAACTACCCATTACTCAGTGGTGGATAAAGATGGTAACGCGGTGGCGGTGACCTATACGCTGAACACCACCTTCGGTACGGGCATTGTCGCGGGCGAGAGCGGTATTCTGCTTAATAACCAGATGGATGATTTCTCCGCCAAACCGGGCGTACCGAACGTTTACGGGCTGGTGGGCGGTGATGCCAACGCCGTCGGGCCGAATAAACGCCCGCTGTCGTCGATGTCACCAACCATTGTGGTGAAAGACGGTAAAACCTGGTTAGTGACTGGTAGCCCAGGCGGTAGCCGGATCATCACTACCGTGCTGCAAATGGTGGTGAATAGCATCGATTATGGTATGAATGTCGCCGAAGCGACCAATGCACCACGTTTCCACCATCAGTGGTTGCCGGACGAGCTGCGTGTCGAGAAAGGATTTAGCCCGGATACGCTCAAGCTGCTGGAAGCAAAAGGTCAGAAAGTGGCGCTGAAAGAGGCGATGGGCAGTACACAAAGCATTATGGTTGGGCCGGACGGTGAGTTGTACGGCGCATCCGATCCGCGCTCGGTGGATGATTTAACGGCGGGGTATTAATATCTTAAGCCCTCCCGGTAGGTGAGGGCTTAAATGACAAACGTAGATTGCAAATTCTCTATTTCACCCGCGCCATATAATACGCATCGACATATTCACCATTACGTAATGCGTACTTTTTGCCAGTCCCTTCAATCTTAAAGCCGAATTTTTTATAGACCTTAATTGCTGGCGCGTTATCGACGAACACCGTTAGCTCGATACGATCTACCCGCAACCAGTTGTCGCACATATCAATCATTTCGCGCATCAGGGCGCTGGCGACGCCGCGGTTCTTCCAGCGAGAGTCGACACAGATACCAAAATCGGCAACATGACTGCGGCGCGGGCGTTGCTGTACATCAATGGTGAGATGACCTACTACGGTTCCATCAATACAGGCGACGAGTTGCTTGATGCCGGGGCGTTCGGCGAGTCGCTCCTGCCACATATAGTCTGAAGGATGAGGCACCTGTAGCGTGTTGTAATACACCTCCGGCTGGGCGTGAATCTGCCCGATGGCCTCGTAATCGCGTGTTTCTGCGTGGCGTATTACTATCTCACTCATTCCTTTGTCCTCTTTGGGGTAAATGTCCCTTTCAACATCATTGACTTTCAAATGCGAGTCAAATGCATTTTTTTGCAAAAAGTGTTGGACAAGTGCGAATGAGAATGATTATTATTGTCTCGCGATCAGGAAGACCCTCGCGGAGAACCTGAAAGCACGACATTGCTCACATTGCTTCCAGTATTACTTAGCCAGCCGGGTGCTGGCTTTTTTTTTGACCTTTCGTTCTCAATTTATCCTCGGGAAGTGCTTGTGTTCGTTATGCGCACTCCAGTAGGAACCACGTCCGCTTTGCGCTAAGGTGTAAATAACCACCTTAAAAAGGACGAAATCATGGTCATTAACTGCGCCTTTATTGGCTTCGGCAAAAGCACCACCCGTTACCATCTGCCGTATGTACTTAACCGCAAGGATAGCTGGCATGTCGCGCATATTTTTCGCCGCCATGCGAAGCCGGAAGAACAGGCCCCCATTTATTCCCATATCCATTTCACCAGCGATCTCGACGAAGTGCTAAACGATCCCGATGTTAAGCTGGTTGTCGTCTGCACCCACGCGGACAGCCACTTCGAGTACGCGAAGCGCGCGCTGGAAGCCGGGAAAAATGTGCTGGTCGAAAAACCGTTCACTCCGACAATTGCGCAGGCGAAAGAGCTGTTTGCACTGGCGAAAAGCAAAGGGCTGATCGTTACGCCGTATCAGAATCGTCGCTTTGATTCCTGTTTCCTGACAGCGAAAAAAGCGATTGAAAGCGGCAAGCTGGGAGAGATTGTCGAAGTGGAAAGCCATTTTGACTATTACCGCCCGGTGGCAGAAACCAAACCTGGGCTGCCGCAGGATGGCGCGTTCTATGGCCTTGGTGTGCATACGATGGACCAGATTATTTCTCTGTTCGGTCGCCCGGATCACGTCGCTTATGACATCCGCAGCCTGCGTAATAAAGCCAATCCGGACGACACCTTTGAAGCGCAGCTGTTTTATGGCGATCTAAAAGCCATCGTCAAAACCAGCTATCTGGTGAAAATCGATTATCCGAAATTTATCGTTCACGGTAAGAAAGGTTCGTTTATTAAATACGGTATCGACCAGCAGGAAACCAGCCTGAAGGCTAATATTATGCCGGGCGAACCGGGATTCGCAGCGGATGATTCGGTCGGTGTGCTGGAGTATGTCAATGACGAGGGCGTGACGGTCAGAGAAGAGATGAAGCCAGAGATGGGCGATTACGGGCGCGTTTATGATGCGTTGCATCAAACCATCACCAACGGTGCGCCAAATTACGTCAAGGAATCTGAAGTTCTTACCAATCTGGAAATCCTTGAACGCGGTTTTGAGCAAGCTTCTCCCTCCACAGTGACTCTCGCGAAGTAAGTTTGATGGCCCCTCGAATAGTTCAATTTTTTTGAACAGAGGGGTCAATTTTCACCCTCTATCATCCCTGGCTGATCGGGTCCACACTAAGCCCATCGAAATCATTCAGGGGGCGAATACAAATGATCTACTTACGCAAAGCAAATGAACGTGGTCATGCAAATCATGGCTGGCTGGACTCCTGGCATACTTTCTCTTTTGCCAACTATTACGATCCGAACTTTATGGGCTTCTCCGCGCTGCGCGTGATTAACGACGACGTGATTGAAGCAGGGCAGGGCTTCGGTACTCACCCGCATAAAGATATGGAAATTTTGACCTACGTGCTGGAAGGTACTGTTGAGCATCAGGACAGCATGGGCAATAAAGAGCAGGTTCCGGCGGGTGAGTTCCAGATTATGAGTGCGGGTACGGGTATTCGTCACTCAGAGTACAACCCAAGCAGTACCGAGCGTCTGCATCTGTATCAGATCTGGATCATGCCAGAAGAAAACGGCATTACACCGCGTTATGAACAACGTCGCTTCGATGCCGTACAGGGCAAACAGCTGGTGCTCTCGCCGGATGCGCGAAATGGTTCGCTGAAAGTGCATCAGGATATGGAACTGTATCGTTGGGCATTGCTGAAAGATGAGCAGTCGGTGCATCAGATTGCCGCTGAACGCCGCGTCTGGATCCAGGTGGTGAAAGGCAATGTCACCATTAACGGCGTGAAAGCCTCGACCAGCGATGGTCTGGCAATCTGGGATGAGCAGGCAATCTCCATTCATGCGGATAGCGACAGCGAAGTGTTACTGTTCGATCTGCCGCCGGTTTAAAACTCAACGGCATCTTTGAAGCCTGCCTTTTTGCAGGCTTCCTCGCTCGCTCCGGTCGCGTGCTGATGTACGCGACCGGGGTTTTGCCGCGTCGTTAGCACAATGCGATGCAATTGATTTAGTGTATATCTAATAATTGTAAACAAGCACTGTTTTCCCCGGGAAGGTTCTGATGCGTCCGTGTTAAACTAAGAGAATCTATCTCTTTTGTACCTTCAGGACGATGAAAAAGAAAAGACCCGTACTTCAGGATGTGGCTGACCGTGTAGGCGTGACCAAAATGACGGTCAGCCGTTTTTTACGCAACCCGGAGCAGGTTTCCGTCGCTCTACGCGGCAAGATTGCCGCCGCTCTTGATGAACTGGGTTATATTCCCAATCGCGCGCCCGATATCCTCTCTAACGCCACCAGCCGGGCGATTGGCGTCCTGTTACCTTCTCTCACCAACCAGGTTTTCGCGGAAGTATTACGCGGAATCGAAAGCGTCACCGACGCGCACGGTTATCAAACCATGCTGGCGCACTACGGTTATAAACCGGAAATGGAGCAAGAACGCCTCGAATCCATGCTCTCATGGAATATCGACGGCCTGATCCTCACCGAACGTACTCACACGCCACGCACCTTAAAGATGATTGAAGTGGCGGGGATTCCGGTGGTGGAGTTGATGGACAGCAAGTCGCCGTGCCTCGATATTGCCGTCGGTTTTGATAACTTTGAAGCGGCACGCCAGATGACCACTGCCATTATTGCTCGCGGGCATCGCCACATTGCCTATCTCGGCGCACGTCTCGACGAACGTACTATCATCAAACAGAAGGGATACGAACAGGCGATGCTGGATGCAGGCCTGGTGCCATATAGCGTGATGGTTGAGCAATCTTCTTCTTACTCTTCCGGTATTGAACTGATTCGCCAGGCGAGGCGGGAATATCCGCAGCTGGATGGCGTGTTCTGTACTAATGATGACCTGGCGGTCGGCGCGGCGTTTGAATGTCAGCGTCTGGGGTTGAAAGTTCCTGACGATATGGCGATTGCCGGTTTCCATGGTCATGACATTGGTCAGGTGATGGAGCCACGGCTGGCGAGCGTGCTGACGCCGCGTGAGCGGATGGGCAGCATTGGCGCTGAGCGCCTGCTGGCGCGTATTCGTGGCGAATCTGTGACACCGAAAATGTTAGATTTAGGTTTCACCTTGTCACCGGGCGGATCTATTTAAGCCCACAAATTTGAAGTAGCTCACACTTATACACTTAAGGCACGGATGGATATTGCTTCTGATATTGTCCGGCTGGACAATGTTACCGATAACAGTTACCCGTAACATTTTTAATTCTTGTATTGTGGGGGCACCACTTTGAGCACGACTAACCATGATCACCACATTTACGTCTTGATGGGCGTATCGGGCAGCGGCAAATCTGCGGTCGCCAGTGAAGTGGCGCATCAACTTCATGCCGCGTTTCTTGATGGCGATTTCCTCCATCCACGGCGCAATATCGAAAAAATGGCGTCTGGTGAACCGCTGAATGACGACGATCGCAAACCGTGGTTGCAGGCGCTGAACGACGCCGCGTTTGCTATGCAGCGCACCAATAAAGTGTCGCTGATCGTCTGTTCTGCACTGAAAAAACACTATCGCGACCTGCTACGTGCGGGCAACCCGAATCTCTCTTTCATCTACCTGAAAGGCGATTTTGATGTGATTGAAAGCCGCCTGAAAGCGCGCAAAGGCCATTTCTTTAAAACCCAAATGTTGGTGACGCAGTTTGAAACGCTGCAGGAGCCGGGTGCGGACGAAACCGATGTACTGGTGGTAGATATCGATCAACCGCTGGAAGGTGTTGTGGCAAGCACCATTGAGGTTATTAAAAAAGGCAAATAAGTAGTGACTACATTAACGCTTGTTTTAACAGCAGTAGGGTCTGTTTTACTGCTGCTGTTTTTAGTCATGAAGGCGCGTATGCACGCTTTCCTGGCTTTAATGGTGGTGTCTATGGGGGCTGGCCTTTTTTCCGGTATGCCGCTCGATAAAATCGCAGCGACGATGGAAAAAGGGATGGGAGGCACCCTCGGCTTCCTGGCGGTGGTTGTCGCCCTGGGAGCCATGTTTGGCAAGATCTTACATGAAACCGGCGCAGTCGATCAGATTGCCGTCAAAATGCTCAAATCCTTCGGTCACAGCCGCGCGCATTATGCCATCGGCCTTGCGGGGCTGGTCTGTGCGCTGCCGTTGTTCTTTGAAGTGGCGATTGTTCTGCTGATTAGCGTTGCTTTCTCAATGGCGCGCCACACCGGTACGAACCTGGTGAAGCTGGTAATCCCATTATTTGCAGGCGTGGCGGCCGCTGCTGCGTTCCTGGTGCCTGGACCAGCGCCAATGCTGCTGGCATCGCAGATGAACGCCGACTTTGGCTGGATGATCCTGATTGGCCTGTGTGCGGCAATTCCGGGA
>OKOL01000552.1_pt1 | contig 8863 bp, 7 predicted proteins | sample 1611091 | NCBI WGS metagenome assembly OKOL01 (sample SAMN04436710, study PRJEB24849) | human gut metagenome | biome: human gut; feature: NICU; material: stool | host: Homo sapiens | place: USA: Saint Louis, MO | collected 2010-09-26
AAGATCAGCGTTTACAGTGTATGTTTTTTGACCAGTTGCATTATCAGTTGCTTCATCAACGGATACGTTTTGACCAGCTTTCACGATTGTGCCAAGGCCAGTGATAACCTTTTTACCTTCGTTAGTAATGTTGGACAAGTCTTGACGAGCGATACCAGAAATAGTTGCTTTCACAGGATTGCCGTGTTCGTCAACTAATTGTTTACCAGAACCATCAACATATGTCATTTCAACAGTACCATTTTGACTAACTTCGTAGGGGAAAATACCGGCGAACTGACGGTAGTGGCTAAAACCTCGGCGAAAAATACTACCATTGATGCTGGCGGTAAGCTGATTGTCCAGAAGGAGGCTAAAACAGATAGCACCAGACTTAATAATGGTGGCGTTCTGGAGGTTCAGGACGGTGGTGAGGCTAAGCATGTTGAGCAACAATCCGGCGGCGCATTAATTGCTTCCACGACTTCCGGAACACTTATCGAAGGAACCAACAGTTATGGTGATGCTTTCTACATCAGGAATTCAGAAGCTAAAAATGTAGTGCTGGAAAACGCTGGCTCATTAACAGTCGTTACTGGTTCCCGGGCAGTTGATACGATTATTAATGCCAACGGTAAAATGGATGTTTATGGAAAAGATGTTGGCACTGTACTCAATAGTGCGGGTACCCAAACAATATATGCCAGTGCCACTTCTGATAAAGCAAATATCAAAGGTGGCAAGCAAACGGTATATGGTTTAGCCACTGAGGCAAATATCGAAAGTGGTGAACAAATTGTTGATGGTGGGTCAACAGACAAAACGCACATCAATGGCGGTACGCAAACCGTTCAGAATTATGGTAAGGCGATCAATACCGATATCGTCTCTGGCCTACAACAAATTATGGTAAACGGGACAGCGGAAGGTTCCATTATTAATGGCGGTTCACAGGTAGTTAATGAGGGCGGTCTGGCTGAAAACTCGGTGCTTAATGACAGCGGCACACTCGATGTGCGGGAGAAAGGCAGCGCAACGGGGATACAGCAAAGTAGCCAGGGCGCGTTGGTTGCAACCACCAGGGCGACGCGGGTCACAGGGACACGCGCTGATGGCGTCGCGTTCAGCATCGAGCAGGGTGCGGCGAACAATATCCTGCTGACAAATGGCGGCGTGTTAACCGTGGAGTCAGACACCTCTTCCGTCAAAACACAGGTCAATGCGGGCGGGCGGGAGATCGTCAAAACAAAAGCCACTGCGACAGGCACGACGCTCACCGGCGGCGAACAAATCGTCGAGGGTGTGGCGAATGAGACAACGATTAACGACGGCGGAATACAAACAGTTTCGGCTAACGGAGAGGCAATAAAAACAACGATCAATGAAGGCGGTACGCTGACAGTCAACGATAATGGCAAAGCGACAGATATCGTCCAGAACAGCGGTGCCGCTCTCCAGACGAGCACGGCTAACGGTATTGAAATCAGCGGTACTCACCAGTACGGCACCTTTTCCATTGCCGGCAATTTAGCGACCAATGTGCTGCTGGAAAATGGCGGTAATTTATTGGTATTAGCAGGTACCGAAGCCCGTGACTCCAAGGTTGGCAAGGGTGGTGCAATGCAAAACCTGGGTCAGGACTCCGCCACAAAGGTTAACTCTGGCGGGCAATATACCCTTGGGCGGTCAAAAGATGAGTTTCAGGCTCTGGCCCGGGCAGAAGATCTCCAGGTCGCTGGCGGGACGGCAATCGTCTATGCAGGTACGCTGGCGGATGCATCGGTCAGTGGCGCGACAGGAAGCCTGTCGTTAATGACGCCACGGGATAATGTTACGCCAGTTAAACTCGAAGGGGCGATCCGGATTACCGATAGCGCGACATTAACTATCGGAAATGGCGTCGATACGACGCTTACCGACCTGACGGCTGCCAGCCGGGGCAGTGTCTGGCTTAACAGCAATAATTCCTGTGCAGGTACCAGCAACTGCGAATATAGAGTAAACAGTTTGCTCCTCAACGACGGTGATGTTTATTTATCAGCACAAACAGCAGCGCCTGCCACAACTAACGGTATCTACAATACGCTGACAACCAGTGAACTTTCCGGCAGCGGTAATTTCTACCTGCATACCAACGTTGCAGGCTCCCGGGGCGATCAACTGGTCGTCAACAACAACGCCACTGGTAATTTTAAAATCTTTGTTCAGGATACCGGCGTCAGCCCTCAGTCTGACGACGCGATGACGCTGGTGAAAACAGGGGGAGGGGATGCTTCGTTTACGCTGGGTAATACCGGCGGTTTCGTTGATCTTGGGACCTATGAGTATGTCCTGAAAAGCGACGGCAACAGCAACTGGAACCTGACCAATGATGTCAAACCCAACCCGGACCCCAACCCAAATCCGAAGCCGGATCCAAAACCAGACCCAAAACCGGATCCGAAACCAGACCCGACTCCCGATCCAACGCCGACACCCGTCCCGGAGAAACGCATCACGCCTTCTACGGCAGCCGTACTCAATATGGCAGCAACATTACCGTTGGTCTTTGATGCTGAGCTAAACAGTATTCGCGAGCGGTTGAACATAATGAAAGCGAGTCCACACAACAATAATGTCTGGGGGACGACGTATAACACCCGTAATAATGTCACCACCGATGCGGGTGCCGGGTTTGAGCAGACGCTGACCGGAATGACGGTGGGGATCGATAGCCGTAATGATATTCCTGAGGGGATTGCGACGCTGGGCGCTTTTATGGGTTATTCCCATTCACATATCGGTTTTGATCGTGGAGGACATGGCAGTGTGGGCAGTTATTCTCTGGGGGGCTATGCCAGCTGGGAACATGAAAGTGGTTTCTATCTGGACGGTATCGTGAAGCTGAACCGCTTTGAAAGTAACGTAGCCGGTAAAATGAGCAGCGGTGGAGCCGCCAACGGCAGTTATCGCAGCAACGGGCTGGGCGGTCACATTGAAACCGGGATGCGATTTACCGATGGTAACTGGAACCTGACGCCGTATGCATCGTTAACGGGGTTCACCGCTGATAACCCCGAATATCATTTATCCAATGGCATGGAATCGAAATCAGTCGATACCCGCAGTATATATCGTGAACTGGGCGCAACGCTGAGTTACAACATGCGTCTGGGTAACGGTATGGAAGTTGAGCCGTGGCTGAAGGCGGCTGTGCGCAAAGAATTTGTCGATGATAACCGGGTGAAAGTGAATAATGACGGTAATTTTGTCAATGATTTGTCGGACAGACGTGGAATATACCAGGCAGGTATTAAAGCCTCATTCAGCAGTTCGTTAAGCGGGCATCTCGGGGTGGGGTATAGCCATGGTGCCGGTGTGGAATCCCCGTGGAACGCGGTGGCTGGTGCGAACTGGTCGTTCTGACCATCAACGATTAAACTGCGCTTCGGCGCAGTTTCCGTTTACAGGATGTTAAAAGAGAAAATTCTGCGGCAAAAAAAGCCCGCCAGTTACGGCGGGAAACCTCATCCTATGGGAGAACAATGAATAATGAAATTGCGGGGTTATCATCTCCCAGCATACCCATGCTAACAATAAGGTTATTTACTCAGCCAGGTATAAACAATTTGTTCTGTGTGGGGGGAACGGCATTAAGGTGTAAAGGGGGGGGAAGCAATGAGTAGCATCAGCAAGAATACTCGCCGCTCTTATCAAACGTGGATGAGGGGGATGAAAAACTCAAGGCAGAGATGACTCTGCCTTGAAGATAAATGCGCTTTTACAGCGGGCTTATTTCAGCTCTTCTGCTTCCGGCAAGGTCACGTTCAGCTCAAGAATAGAAATATCGCCATCTTTTTGCTCAAGCTGTACGGTTACCATCTCAGGATCAATTTGTACGTATTTACAAATGACCTCAAGAATATCTTTACGCAACTGCGGCAGATAGTGCGGTTCTGCATCGCTGCGACGGCGTTCAGCAACAATAATCTGCAGCCGTTCTTTTGCAATGTTGGCCGTGTTTTTCTTCCGCGAGAGAAAGAAATCGAGTAATGCCATAACTTATCCTCCGAACAAGCGTTTGAGGAAGCCTTTCTTCTCTTCTTCAATGAAGCGGAAAGGACGTTCTTCTCCCAACAGACGTTCTACGGTATCTGCGTAGGCTTTACCCGCATCGGCGTTAATGTCGAGAATGACCGGTTCACCCTGGTTAGAGGCGCGCAATACTGATTGATCCTCAGGGATCACGCCGACGAGTTTGATGCGCAGGATCTCCAGCACATCTTCCATGCTCAGCATGTCACCTCTGCTTACGCGGCCTGGGTTATAGCGCGTTAACAGCAGGTGCTCTTTAATAGGCTCTTCGCCATTTTCTGCGCGGCGTGATTTCGACGCCAGAATGCCTAAAATACGGTCAGAGTCGCGTACTGAGGAGACTTCCGGGTTGGTGGTAATAATGGCTTCGTCTGCAAAATAGAGTGCCATTAGCGCACCGGTTTCAATCCCTGCCGGGGAGTCGCAAACGATAAATTCAAAATCCATCGCTTTCAGATCATCAAGAACTTTGGCGACCCCTTCACGGGTGAGGGCATCTTTATCGCGAGTTTGCGATGCCGGAAGAATATAGAGATTTTCAGTACGCTTATCTTTAATTAACGCCTGATTTAGCGTTGCATCGCCCTGAATGACGTTGACGAAATCGTAAACGACCCGACGTTCACAACCCATAATCAGGTCGAGATTACGCAGGCCGATATCAAAATCTATCACGACAGTTTTCTTTCCCTTCTGGGCCAAACCAGTGGCGATGGCCGCGCTGGAGGTTGTCTTACCAACACCCCCTTTGCCCGAAGTAACAACAATAATGCGTGCCATAGAAATTCCTTGTTAAAAAGGGATCAATTCAACGGTTGAACGGTCAAAGCGTTTTCGACTAACTGCAGTCGCGCCGCTTTGCCATAAAATTCTGCTGGGATTTGATCACTCAGCCAGTATTCACCTGCGATGGACACCAGTTCCGCCATCAGGTTCGTACAAAATATTTGCGTTTCCCGGTCACCACTTGCCCCTGCCAGCGCACGACCGCGCATCATGCCATAGACATGAATGTTACCATCGGCAATCAATTCGGCCCCAGCGCTAACGTGGCTTGTAACAATCAGATCACATTGTGGAGCATAAATACGCTGACCGGAACGCACCGGGGTATCTATTAAACGCGTTTTTGTGACCGGCGTTGTATTTTGCGCTGGAGCCTGCGGTGCGGGAGCTGGACGCGGCGCTTTTTCCTTTCCTTCCGTCAGGATAGGCAGCCCCATTTTTTCAATTTCGGCTTTAAGTTGCGCATCTTTGCAGCCACTTACGCCAATAACCCGCAAACCGGTTGCCGAAACCGCCTTATGCATCGCTGACCAGTTTACCGGGTCTTCCAGTGCACTGACGTTGAGTACAACGGGGGCATGTTTTAAAAATGCGGGGGCCTGAGCGATTTTGTCTTCCAGCGCCTGATGGATAACCTTAGGTTCTGCCTCATGCAGATGAACCACAGATAAAGTGAAGCTACTGCCTTTAAGCTCGATTGGCGTGTTTGACATCCTGGCCTTACTCAATTAGCTATTAATCATCGCCAGCGCGCGATGATGTTCCGAAGACTATAAGGCATGTTATAGTCTGGATTATATTGAGGCAAGTCACCCTCCCATTTATTCAGAGTAAAAGTCTATTCTGTGATAAATGGCGCTGATTCATAGCTTAAAAAATACCCTTGTCAATCAACCCATTGCCGTCGTACTTTTGATTGTTCTTATTTACGCTTCCTTTTTCCGCACCCTAATCGTAACAGCATCTTCAGACCTGTTTAAATATCCAGTATTGAGGCGAGTGTATTTTTTCACCACGCCAGGCTTTCTTAACTTTCCATTTTTTGCGGCATCATTAAAGAACAGATACCCGTTATCTTAATATCCGCCACAGAATTGCTCTATCATAGAAACCGCAGAAGACGTCTGATACTTCTGTCAGGTCATCGTAACTCGTCCAGGTCAGCGGTTTTGATTACGGATTGATGATGAAATGAGCATAAGTGTTGTACGGTTGGATTATCAGGATGTGCTATGAATATGATGCGTATTTTGTATATCGGATTGTCAGGTGTGGGGATGATGTTCTCATCAATGGCGTCTGGAAATGACGCTGGCGGGCTTCAATCTCCTGCGTGTGGCGTTGTTTGCGACCCGTATATTTGTGTGAACTCAGATGGCATTTCCCCAGAGTTAACAAGGAAATATCTCGGCGAAAAAGCCGCTGAAAACTTACAATCAGTACAAGGTTACGATCCCAGCGAATTTACATTCTCTAACGGTGTATTTTGCGATGTTAAAGAAAAATTATGTCGTGATGAACGTTATTTTGGTGTGGATGGTAAGCGGAGTGGAAAAATCAATCAAACCACCACAAAGATGTTATTTATGTGTCGTGAGTGATGTCTTGTTTACATTATGTTCTATTCGGCATTGTCTGCTATTCGTCATTAACCTCTTGAGCGACAGAGAGGAGTGGGGCGTTAACGTTTATGACGGGGAGAGTCCCCGTCGGTTGACATTTACTTAATTTGAATATCGACGTTATATTTTTTAGTTTTGTTTTTACGGGCGTCGTTTCGGGTTTGCAGCACTCGCAGCTCATATTTGCCAGAAGCAGGGAGTGAGTATTGTCCGTGACTATCGAGTTCTGGGGAATATCTGGATAAATCAACAGAATCATCGATTCCTGGCCCGAAGAGGTAAGTATCAGCGCCTTCATTAGAGATACTCACATGCACTTTCTGACCTTTTTTGGCATAGAAGGTATATGTATCGTAATCGTATCCCTTTATTACGCCGGAATAGCGGGCGCTATTTTGTCCTTTATCGAATTCGACATTAACGTTTTTACCAGTCGCAAAGCCAGCTGAGGTTAGCAGTGCAAAAAGAAAAACAGTTTTAGCGATACTCTTGAATTTCATATGTAAGACCCTCAGTCAGCGTTAAAATGATTAATTGTTATATTATAACAATAACTGTTCGGTTTTTTCCAGGGTCCTTTCCGGGAATTCTGTCTGTTACGGGGCGGCAGCGTCGCAGGATTTCACTCCTTATGAAAATTTTCAGGGAAAAGCCAGATCCGTTCTTCTTATCGTTTATTGCCTGTTTTTAAAGGTTTTTTTAGAAAAAATAAAGGATCTGCTGGATAACGTTTTTAGTTAAAAACGAAGATCGCAGATCCTTTCCTGTTTCCGGGAGACTTTTCCATGAACGTGAACAAAAAAAAACTGGCTGAAATTTTTGGTTGTGACGTCAGAACTGTCACAGCCTGGCAAAGCCAGGGGCTGCCACTTGTTTCCGGAGGAGGAAAAGGTAACGAAGCAGTGTTCGACACCGCGGCAGCGATTTCATGGTACGCGGAGCGTGATGCGTCTATTGAAAATGAAAAGCTGCGTAAAGAGGTTGATGATTTACGTGCCGCTGCGGAATCAGAGCTTAATCCCGGCACCATCGACTATGAGCGCTACCGCCTGACAAAAGCCCAGGCGGATGCGCAGGAACTTAAAAATGCTGAGCGCGAAGGGCTGGTTCTTGAGACCGAACTGTTCACCTAGTCGTCGTATACCGAAATTATTGATGTCCGTCAGCGCTATCCCAACACTGCCGTGACTGGCCTGCAGGTGGAGTCTGAGCAGTTCGGCAGCCAGCAGGTGACGAGAAATTACCATCTGCGCGGGCGGATTATTCAGGTGCCGTCGAATTACGATCCGGTAGCGCGAACCTACAGCGGCATCTGGGACGGCACGCTCAAGCCTGCATACAGCAATAATCCGGCGTGGTGCCTCTGGGATATGCTGACACATCCCCGTTATGGCATGGGACAGCGAATCGGCGCGGCGGACGTGGACCGGTGGGCGCTGTATGCCATTGGCCGGTACTGCGACCAGATGGTCCCTGACGGATTCGGCGGGACAGAGCCGCGTATGACCTTTAATGCGTATCTGGCGCAGCAGCGTAAGGCGTGGGATGTGCTGACCGACTTCTGCTCCGCCATGCGTTGTATGCCGGTGTGGAACGGACAGAGGCTGACCTTCGTGCAGGACAGGCCCTCGGATACAGTCTGGACCTATACCCGCAGCAATGTGGTAATGCCGGATGAGGGTACACCGTTCCGTTACAGCTTCAGTGCTCGGAAGGACCGCCATAATGCGGTAGAGGTGAACTGGACTGACCCTGATAATGGCTGGCAGACGTCCACGGAACTGGTGGAAGACACGGTCGCCATCAGTCACTACGGACGCAATCTGGTAAAAATGGATGCGTTTGGCTGTACCAGTCGCGGGCAGGCGCACCGAGCCGGGCTGTGGCTGATAAAAACGGAGCTGCTGGAAACCCAGACGGTCGATTTTAGTGTGGGGGCGGAGGGGCTGCGCCACGTTCCCGGTGATGTGATTGAGGTTTGCGACGAGGATTATGCCGGGGTCAGCCTGGGCGGGCGGATTCTGTCCGTTGACCGCGACCGTCGCATTCTGACCCTTGACCGGGAGATTACCCTGCCGTCGTCCGGCACCACGCTGATAAGCCTGGTGGATGGCGAAGGTTTGCCGGTCAGCGTGGACGTGCAGTCTGTTACCGACGGTGTGCAGGTTCAGGTCAGCCGGATACCGGACGGCGTGGCGGAATACAGCGTCTGGGGGCTGAAATTGCCGACGCTGCGCCAGCGTCTCTTCCGGTGTGTGGCTGTCCGGGAAAACGACGACGGAACGTATGCCATCACCGCCGTGCAGCATGTGCCGGAAAAAGAGACCATCGTGGATAACGGGGCGCACTTTGACGGCGAACAGAGTGGCACGGTGAATGGTGTCACGCCGCCCGCGGTGCAG
>OKOL01000553.1_pt1 | contig 8819 bp, 8 predicted proteins | sample 1611091 | NCBI WGS metagenome assembly OKOL01 (sample SAMN04436710, study PRJEB24849) | human gut metagenome | biome: human gut; feature: NICU; material: stool | host: Homo sapiens | place: USA: Saint Louis, MO | collected 2010-09-26
CCTGCGCGTGGTGCTGCTCAATGCCGACTGCCTGCGCCAGACGAGCCATGCCGTGTTTGACGCGAAATGCACTCGCACCGCTGGACAACAGCATCTGTCCCAGACGCAACACGATACGCGACGCGTGAGCAAGGCGATCGTGAGCCACCATACGGTGCAGCGTCAGTGAGGTGCGTTCACGCTCGGTGTGAGCGTACCGGTTGTGGTCTGTGCCCGTGACTGCATCCTCACGCGCCGCAGCAGTGCGTTCAGGAGCGCCTCGCCCGGCATCGCCCCGCCTGGTATCGCCGCCACCAGGCTCATTGTGGCCTGGCCTGCCGTGACGGGAACCGTCGCGACCGGGTTCGTCGTGCCTGGGATCGTCGTACGCGGCTGTGCTCGACGAGGGCAACTCGTTGGACGCAGGTGCCGAAAAGTTCGACGCAGAGCTGGCAGTCGAATCATCTGAGGCAGAGTTTTTCACAGTAATAAATGGTGCCACCATCGACACCTCCTTGCCTAGGACAGGTGACCCGCTTCCCATCTCACACGGTGAATATCACAACGCGCAGGTCTTCATTTCGCATTAACGTGTGACTAGTGTGGGCTGCATATATGGTGACCGCCCGCCCACACACCGATTAAACAGTCGCGATGCGTCCGCAGTGACACACAGCGCACTGACCGCATCTGGGATAGGAGCTTTTGTGAAACGTTCACGAGTCATCGCCGCGTTGGCCACCCTCGTCATGGGAATGACTGCGTGTGCGGGCCCGGATGCTTTCAACTCGAGCCAGTCCGGTCAAAGCGCCGGCGGCCAGGCGAACGCAGCGGCCACCATCGACATTGGCTCCCTGTACGAGCCGACGAACCTATCAAACTCAGGTAGCGGTGGGCAGGGCGCGACCGAAGCGCTGACAGGCAACGTGTATGAAACACTGTTCCGCCTGACTGATTCGGGTGACGTGGAACCATGGCTGGCCACTGAAGACGTCGTCTCCGAAGATGGACTGACCCATACGCTCACCATTCGTGAGGGCGTGACGTTCTCCTCGGGAAAGGAGATGACCGTCAACGACGTTGTCGCCTCCATCAAGCACCTACTGTCTGACGAATCGCAGTCCGCGCGCAAGAAGGAAGTATCCGTTATCTCTGACGTGCAGGCACCTGACAGCACGACCGTCGTCCTGACGCTGTCAGAGCCTTCCGTTTCACTGGACTATGACCTGTCCGGCATGTGGGTTGTTCCCGAAGGGCTCGACACCACGACGCAAACTGACGGCACCGGACCCTACACGGTGGAGGGATGGACGAAAGGTTCGACCCTCACGCTGAAGGTTCGCGAGGACTACTGGGGTGACAAGCCTGCCAATGCCGGTGCCATCTTCCACTACTTCACCGATGCGACGTCCATGACGAACGCTCTGCAGGCCGGTGACATCGACATTGTGACGAATGTGCAGTCACCGGATGCGATCCCCACTTTCGATTCGAACGCGAACTTCACCGTCTCTGACGGCATGTCCACGACGAAGGAACTGCTCGCTTTCAATGACCGAGTCAAGCCGTTCGATGATGCGCGCGTGCGCAAAGCTGTCTACTCAGCCATTGACCGCGACAAGCTCCTGGAGTCCGTGTGGGCGGACAAGGGACAGGTCATCGGCTCGATGGTGCCGCCTTCGGACCCGTGGTATGAGGACCTGACTGGCCTGAACCCTTACGATCCGGAGTTGTCGCGCTCACTGCTGGCCGAAGCTGGACTGGCTGGCGGCTTCTCCTTCACGCTGGACACTCCGACCTACGATCCGCATCCACTGGTCGCTGAGTTCGTCAAGAGCGAGCTGGCCAAGATCGGTGTAACCGTGACGATCAATCCGATCACCGCTGACGAATGGTATTCCAAGGTCTTCACAAACAAGGATTACGAAGCCACGTTGCAGGAGCACGTCAACACTCGCGACGTCGTGTGGTACGCCAACCCGGATTTCTACTGGGGCTACGACAATCCTGAAGTGTCCGACCTTGTCGAGCGTTCTCAGCACGCGCATTCCACCGATGAACAAGCCGACCTGCTGCGCCAGGCCAACAGGATCATTGCCGAGGAAGCCACAAGCGCCTGGCTCTACCTGTACCCTCAAGTTGTGATCGCACGGTCTCATCTGAACGGATACGGGGTCAACGGGCTGAACTCGCAGTTCTTCGTGGCGGGGATTAGCGAGTCCGAGTGATCCGGTACCTGGTTCGTCGCAGCGCATTGCTGGTTGCCACTGGGGTGGCGGGCCTCATTGCAATATTTGTGCTGCTCAGGCTCCTGCCCGGCGACCCAGCCAATGCGCTTTTGACATCGACCGCAACGCCGGAACAGATTGAGGCGGCGCGCCGTCAGGTCGGATCTGACCAGCCGGTTGTGACCCAGTTCGTCCGCTGGATTTCTGACCTGGCGCATGGCGACCTGGGCACGTCGTTTACATCAGGAACGTCGGTGGGCGCTGAGATTGCCTCACGCCTGTCGGTGACCATTCCTCTGACTCTGATCGCCTTCACATTCGCCCTGCTCATTGCTATTCCTCTGGGATACGTGGCGGCTCGATGGCGCAACGGGCCTGCCGGCCTGATCGTGTCGATCTTTTCGCAGATCGGCATCGCTGTTCCTGTTTTCTGGATCGCCATGATGGCGGTGATCGTTTTTGCCGTCAGGTTGCGTCTGGTGCCCGCGAGCGGTTTTCCACCCCAGGGATGGGGTACCCCGTTCCTCGCGTGGACGGCACTCGTCCTGCCGGTCAGCACCATCGCTTTCGTCTCCAGCGCGTCGATGACGCGCTACACCCGCTCAGCCGCCCTCGATGTCATTGACTCAGGCTACATGGCGTGCGCGCGGGCGCTGGGCCAGTCGCGCACGCGCGCAATGATCCGTCACGGTTTGCGCAACGCATCGATCCCGGTGATCTCGGTAGCCAGCATCGAGCTTGCGACCACCTTCATCGGTGCAGTCGTTGTTGAGCAGGTTTTCGCTCTGCCCGGCCTGGGCTCCATGCTGACCCGAGCGATCGCTCAGCATGATTTCCCCTCTATTCAAGGGGTCCTGCTTGTCTCCACCGCCCTCGTGCTGGTCATCGGGTTCCTTGCTGACGTGCTTCAACGTATCGTTGATCCGCGTCTGCGCACTTCCCTGACAGGAGGTCGCGCGTAAATGACTCCCGCACCCTCCCCTTCGCCATCCGCTCCGCGCCGTCGGGCCAGTCGAACCGGCAGAGCCGGCCTGATCATCGGCGTCGTTCTTCTCTCCGCGGTCGCCCTGGCCGCCCTCATCTCACTGTTCTGGCTGCCCTACCCTGTCGATGACACGTCGGGCGGCCGACTGGAAGGCGCATCGTGGCAGCACTGGCTCGGCACCGACCGCCTGGGCCATGACATCGCTACACGCGTACTGATCGGTGCGCGTATCGCGCTGACGGTCGGCGCCGGCGCAGCGCTCATCGCATCCATCATCGGCATCAGCTTCGGACTCCTTGCAGCACTTTCGCGCGGCTGGTTCGACGATGTGGCCTCCTCGATCCTGGACGTCCTCATCGCCTTTCCGACACTACTGCTCGCCATGCTGATGGTCGCAGTTGGAGGCGCATCACTGCTGACCGTCACGGTGGCGATTGGCCTTTCGGCATCTGCCGTGATAGCGCGGCTGACGCGCATCCTCACATCACGTGTGCTGCGCGAGCAGTACGTGGTTGCCGCACGCACGTCCGGAGTGGGGACCCTTGGCATTGTCTGGCGCCATGTTCTGCCCAATATCTGGCCCTTCCTGATCGTCAACGTGGCCGTCCTGTTCGGTTCGGCGGTTCTGGCTGAAGCAGGATTGTCCTACCTGGGGCTGGGCACTCCCCCGCCGAACGCGTCATGGGGACGTCTGCTGCTGGATGCTCAGGCCACGTTCACCACACAGCCTCTGGGCGCAATCGCACCAGGCGTCGCCATCGTCGTCCTCGTGATCGGCGCAAATCTACTGTCGGACGGCCTGCGCGCCGTGGTCGATCCTACCCAGCAGGAGGCCGCATGACCGCGCCACTGCTCCAGGCCAACGATCTGACCGTGCGCATCGGCGGCAGCACGATTCTGGACTCGCTCAATCTGACCATGAATCGCGGCGAGCACGTGGGCATGATCGGTGCGTCCGGGTCGGGTAAATCAATGTTCGCCAAGACTGTGATGGGGCTTCTGCCTTCGCCAGTTCAGGTGAGCGGATCTTTACGGGTGAGCGACCTCGATGTGGCCAGCGCCTCTGAAAAAGACTTGCGCAGTTTCCGCGGAGCCACTGCCGCAATGGTTTTCCAGGATCCCCTGTCTGCCCTCGATCCGCTCATGCGTATCGGTAAGCAGTTGGAATGGCCGCTGGCCCACCATCAGCATGTACGAGGGCGACGCGCCATGCGCGCTGCAATCAATGAAGCGCTGAGCGGAGTGCAGCTACCTGATCCTGAACGCGTTGCCCACGCATTTGCGCATGAACTGTCCGGAGGCCAGCGCCAACGCGTGGCGATTGCGCTGGCGCTGGCCTGTCAGCCAGACCTCCTGATCGCAGATGAGCCCACCACGGCGCTGGACGTAACAGTGCAGGCGCATATTCTGGATGTCCTCACCCAGGCCACGCGCCAGCACGACACTGCGTTACTGTTCATCTCTCATGACCTTCCGGTGGTCGCACAGATGGCTGATCGCATCGTCGTCATCGAGGAGGGACGGATCAGCGACGACGTGTCAACCTCGAACCTCGTGGCCGCAGACGCAACGGATCTGAGCGATGGCACACGCCGCATTGTGGAGGCGGCGCGCCACCTCGACACGATGATGGACACTATCCAGTCCCGCGACGATCGGAGGGACAACGATGAGTGATTCTGCTCTGATTTTTGACGACGTCACCTTCCACTACCCGTCAACAGATGCCGGCATTGACCACTTCAGCGTGCACCTCGAGCCGGGCGCACGCGTCGCCCTCGTCGGTGAATCCGGAAGCGGGAAAACCACAGCTGCGCGGCTGGGTCTGGGACTGCTGCCCGCGCAGTCGGGGTCTGTCACCTTTGCCGGGATGCCGGTGCGCTCGCGTTCGCGCAGTATCATGCGCAATTTCCGTTCACACGTTCAGGCGGTGTTCCAGGATCCGTATTCTTCCCTCAACCCGCGTATGCGTGTCGGGGCGATCGTTGCCGAGCCGCTGCACGCGCTGAAGGTGGCGTCGGGCGCACGGGCGCGGGAGATGGTGCACGAGGCATTGCGCCTGGTCGGTGTCGATCCGCAGCGTGCTGACGAGTATCCTCGAACTTTTTCAGGTGGGCAGCGTCAACGCATCGCCATTGCCCGGGCGCTGGTGTCTGAGCCGAGCGTCATCATCGCTGATGAACCTGTTTCGGCACTGGATATGGCGACGCGCGCCTCCGTCATGGAGATGATCGATTCGATCACCCGTGAGCGCGGCATGTCGCTTCTGCTGGTTTCTCACGATCTGGCGACCGTGGCCTCAGCGTGCGACACTATCGTCGTGCTCAAGGATGGGCACGTCGAAGATCGCGGCCCGACTCGTCGCGTATTGTCAGCTCCCGAGGGCGACTATGCGCGCGCACTGATTGCTGCAATTCCTCGACTGCCAAGCGGCACCGACTGACTCACCGGAAATACCGTCCGGCTCGAAGGACACGCCGGCTGAATAGTAGGTAGCACCGCCAAGGGCCGACACTCCTCTCATTGAGGTGGAGGCATCGCCTAGGTGGATGTGATAGCCACCAGCAAGGAGGTACGGCCATGCTAGTAGCGTGTTGTATTGCCTGCTCAGTCCTGCTGGGAGCGTCTTTGCAACGCATTTCCGGCATGGGGCTGGGCCTGGTTGCCGGCCCGGTGTTGTCGCTGCTGATGGGCGGTGTGGACGGCATCGTCATGATGAATATTCTGGCTGTCATCAATGCGAGCATCATCGCGCTGACCGTGTGGCGCGACATCGACTGGAAACGGTGGGTGCTGCTCGGGCCAATCATGGTGGTCGGCTCAATTCCTGGGGCTTTGCTGGTGCGTAGTGTTTCACCTGCCTGGGTGCAGGTTATTGTTGGCGCACTCATCACCGTGTCACTGATCGCAGCTGTGGTTCGAGGGGCGAAGCTACGCCCGGTTGAGGGGACGGGCGCTGCGCTATGTGCCGGCGCCGTCGGCGGTTTCATGAACACGGTTGCTGGGATCGCAGCCCCTGCCATGACGATCTATGCTCAGGCTAATCGGTGGGAGCAGCACTCATTTCGGGCCACGATGCAGCCTGTGTTCGTCATCGGCGGGTTGATTTCGCTGACAACCAAGTGGTTGAGTGGTTCTGTGCAGCTTCATACCTCGTGGTGGCTCATCGCGGTAGCTATTGGCGCGATGCTCGTGGGGATCGCTGCGGGAGTGCTTATTGCTCCTCGAGTCAGCAAGTCTCATTCCCGTGCACTGGCTTTAGTCCTAGCAGTTGTGGGCGCTACAACTGTCCTGATCAAAGGTATTATCTCGGTGTCAACCGGCGCATAATCAGCTCTTTCACGAACATGACAACTGGGCGCTCACTACCGCCCGTCACAGGGTTGTAGTGCAACCCCGTAAGTGGATGTCAGTGCGGCACCACGGTCGGTCTTGTGAAGCTCGACAGCAAGGCCATCGACCTTCCGGCAGATGTTCACGCGCCTGTAACGTGCGCGTTAGCTTTCATGGCCCTTCCTGCCATTTTGACCACTTAGCGTGAGGGCTGTATGTGTTTCGCTTTCATAGTGCTTAGGAGTCTGAACATGACTACACAGCGCGCCCGGATTGTCGGACTGACTGCGCTTTGTTCAATTGCCGCATTGTCCGTGGTGTCAGCTCAACAACTGGCTTTTGCTGACGCCACCGAGGAAGGTCCTTTCTATTCCTCGAAGCAGCCGTACATCGCACCCAGCGAAAGTGCCATCGCAGGATATTCACAACCTCCAGCAGGTTTCGACATTGAACATACTCAGCTCGTCGCCCGCCATGGTTCGCGAGGATTATCCTCCTATAAGTACGATGCTCTGTTAATGCTGATGGCTCAGACGGCTCAGAAAGAAAATGGTTTCGTGTCACCGGAGGTGGGCGAGGCCTTCATGAAGAACCTCGAGTCGATCACAGCGGCCAACGTGGCCAACGGCTACGGAATGCTCACCGGTCAGGGCGCTACGCAGCACCGCGGAATTGGTGAACGCACCTACAAACGCAACTCTGCTCTCTTCGAGCGCGCCATTGCCGAGGGTGACGCGATCCGCTTTGAGTCCTCAGGTGAGGCTCGCGCCACCGAATCCGGCGAAAGCTTCCTCACAGGGTTTGAAGCCGCCTCGCACAACAGTGTGACGCCGATCGTGGAACCCCTCGAAGCGCATCCTGAAACACTTTACTTCCACAAGCTGGAGAACCCTGATGGCTCAATGAAGCAGGAGGGGACGCCGGCTTACGAAGTAGCCTCTCGTTACGAAGCATTCATTGGGGAGCAGACCAGTGACGGTGGAGTGATCGCCGGAGCGATGGACTACATCGAGTCGCTGCCTCAGTCGCAGGAATCGGCACGCCGGGTTCTCTCGCAGATCTTCACGCCCGAGTTTATTGACTCGATCGGAGATGATGCGCATACATGGTTCAACACTGCCGATGGCTCGAAGGATGGCGACAAGAACTGCGCACCGAACGCTGATGAAAGCACTGACGCTGATGCGTGCGGCTCCGCCAAAAAGAAGATCACCAGCGCTGTTGATGCGGCGATGGATCTGTACAACCTGTACATCATCGATGCTGATATGCAGGAGGAAAACACCGGGGAGCACGCATTCGATTTCGAGCAGTATTTCGCAAACTACCAGGACGACGCCAAGTGGTTCTCCTATCTGCTCGACGCTGAGGACTTTTACGAAAAAGGTCCGGGCGTGACGGGAACTGACGGGTCATACGCGCCTGCGCAACCGTTGCTCGATGACTTCTTCGCCCAGATCGATGAGCGCACCGCAGGTGGATCCCACGTTGCAACGTTCCGCTTTGCTCACGCAGAAACGATTGCTCCTTTCTCCGCCCTGCTTCGTTTGCCTGGTTCAACCCAGCAGGCACCTGCTGTCTCACAGCCTGTCAGCATCGACGACGTCTTTAACTACGCCACCAACGAATGGCGCGGATCCACCGTCATGCCGATGGCGGCAAACGTCCAGTGGGACACGGCCTGTCAGGCCGGCACCGATCCTGCAACGGGTAGGTCGTGGACCCCGATTGTCCGCATGCTTGTCAACGAGGTGGAAACACCGTTTAATTCCTCGTGTACTGCGGTTGCCGAAGGATCATCCTGGTACAAGGTCTCCGAGCTGCGCCATTGTCTTCTTGGACAAGCTCAAACGGAATCTCCACTGCTGACGAAGTCCTCGCCTGTTGGACCATCTGGCAAGCCAGAGGTTGATCCAGCTCAGACTACTGGTGATGAGGAGGGACAGGGGCAAGGTGTGGTCTTGGAGCGTCCCTCGCGCCTGGCTGCGACTGGTTCGGACTCTGGTCTTGTGATTGCGGGCCTGGCGGCAATCTTAATGGGAACAGTTTTGGTGACGCGCCGCAGGTAGGCTCTCACCTGGCCATTGAAGAAGCCTCCCGTCTATGGGAGCCTCCCCCCGTGCGTGGGGGGGAGACTTCTTCGGTGCTGAAAGCCAATGCGAGGGACGCACCCAGCTCGCCGGTCGGCCCCGCTGGGTGCGTGCGTCCGGGTAGTGTGTGCGCGTAAAAAGGGGGGGGTGGGGTACGTGCCTGTCTCCAGGCCTGTACCCCACCCCCAACTCACGGTTGATTGC
>OKOL01000562.1_pt1 | contig 8684 bp, 6 predicted proteins | sample 1611091 | NCBI WGS metagenome assembly OKOL01 (sample SAMN04436710, study PRJEB24849) | human gut metagenome | biome: human gut; feature: NICU; material: stool | host: Homo sapiens | place: USA: Saint Louis, MO | collected 2010-09-26
AGGAGCTGATATGTCTGAAAGACATTTACCTGATGACCAGAGCAGTACTATCGATCCATATCTAATTACCTCTGTTCGCCAGACTCTGGCAGAACAAGGCGCAGCATTACAAAACTTGTCTAAACAACTGGATTCCGGGCAGTACCAGCGTGTCCTTAATTTGATAATGAACTGTAAAGGGCACGTTATTCTTTCGGGAATGGGTAAATCAGGGCATGTCGGTCGTAAAATGTCAGCGACGCTGGCCTCTACGGGTACGCCTAGTTTCTTTATTCATCCTGCAGAAGCTTTCCATGGCGATCTGGGCATGATTACGCCTTACGATCTTCTGATCCTTATTTCTGCCAGCGGTGAAACGGATGAAATCCTCAAGCTAGTTCCTTCACTGAAAAATTTCGGCAACCGAATTATCGCCATTACCAATAATGGAAATTCCACGCTGGCGAAAAATGCTGATGCCGTGCTGGAACTCCACATGGCGAATGAAACCTGCCCGAATAATCTTGCACCAACAACGTCTACCACGCTGACGATGGCGATCGGCGATGCGCTGGCGATTGCCATGATCCACCAACGCAAATTTATGCCGAATGATTTTGCGCGCTATCACCCGGGCGGTTCATTAGGACGTCGCCTGCTGACCCGCGTTGCTGATGTCATGCAGCATGATGTTCCTGCGGTACAGCTGGATGCGTCATTTAAAACCGTGATTCAACGTATCACCAACGGATGCCAGGGAATGGTGATGGTAGAAGACGCAGAAGGTGGGCTAGCGGGCATTATCACCGACGGTGACCTGCGTCGCTTTATGGAAAAAGAGGATTCTCTGACATCCGCCACGGCTGCGCAGATGATGACACGTGAACCGCTGACGCTACCGGAAGACACCATGATCATTGAAGCGGAAGAAAAAATGCAAAAGCACCGCGTCTCAACGTTATTGGTGACCAACAAGGCAAATAAAGTCACTGGCCTTGTGCGCATTTTCGACTAATTAAGCAACGGGGTTCGAGAGGTTAGTCTCTCATTGAGTTTGCGCCCCACTGAAACTTTGATAATCGTTACATGTTGATAAAAGTGAAGTCTGCCGTATCCTGGATGCGTGCTCGTCTGTCTGCCATCTCACTGGCAGATATCCAAAAACACCTGGCGAAAATCATCATTCTGACACCGATGGCGGTGCTGCTGATCTATCTGGCTATCTTCAGCCAGCCTCGCTATATGAGCGAGTCGAAAGTCGCCATTAAACGCTCGGATGATTTAAACAGCGGCAGCCTGAATTTTGGTCTGCTTCTGGGTGCCTCTAACCCCAGTTCCGCAGAAGATGCGTTGTATCTGAAAGAGTACATCAACTCGCCGGATATGCTGGCGGCGCTGGATAAGCAACTAAATTTTCGTGAAGCGTTTAGCCACAGCGGGCTCGATTTTCTTAATCATCTTAGCAAGGATGAAACCGCAGAAGGCTTCCTGAAGTACTACAAGGACCGTATCAACGTCTCGTATGACGATAAAACCGGATTACTGAATATTCAGACGCAGGGCTTTAGCCCGGAATTTGCGCTTAAGTTTAACCAAACCGTGCTGAAAGAGTCAGAGCGCTTTATCAATGAGATGTCACATCGCATCGCGCGTGACCAGCTTGCCTTTGCAGAAACGGAGATGGAAAAGGCACGCCAGCGTCTGGACGCCAGCAAAGCGGAATTGCTCTCTTATCAAGACAACAACAACGTTCTGGATCCACAGGCACAGGCACAGGCGGCGAGCACGTTAGTGAATACGCTGATGGGCCAGAAGATCCAGATGGAAGCGGACCTGCGTAACTTGCTGACGTATCTGCGTGAGGACGCCCCGCAAGTTGTGAGTGCGCGTAATGCGATTCAGTCATTGCAGGCACAAATTGACGAAGAAAAAAGCAAAATCACAGCGCCGCAGGGTGACAAGCTAAACCGTATGGCGGTGGATTTTGAAGAAATCAAATCAAAAGTAGAGTTCAACACCGAGCTGTACAAACTGACCCTGACCTCCATTGAAAAGACCCGTGTAGAAGCGGCTCGTAAGCTCAAGGTGCTGTCAGTGATCAGTTCGCCACAGTTGCCGCAGGAATCGTCTTTTCCAAATATCCCTTATTTGATCGCCTGCTGGTTACTGGTGTGCTGCCTGCTGTTCGGCACCCTGAAACTGTTGCTGGCTGTTATTGAAGATCACCGAGACTAACGCTGTCGCTGAATGAGTTTGTGATGAAATTATTTAAATCAATTTTACTGATTGCCGCCTGTCACGCGGCGCAGGCCAGCGCGGCCATTGATATTAACGCTGACCCAAACCTTACAGGAGCCGCGCCGCTTACCGGTATTCTGAACGGGCAACAGTCGGATACGCAAAACATGAGCGGCTTCGACAATCCCCCGCCGCCCGCACCGCCGGTGGTAATGAGCCGTATGTTTGGTGCTCAACTTTTCAACGGCACCAGCGCGGATAGCGGTGCGACGGTAGGATTCAACCCTGACTATATTCTGAATCCGGGTGATAGCATTCAGGTTCGCTTGTGGGGTGCGTTCACCTTTGATGGTGCATTACAGATTGATCCCAAAGGTAATATTTTTCTGCCAAACGTTGGTCCGGTGAAAGTTGCCGGGGTTAGCAATAGTCAGTTGAACACTCTGGTTACATCAAAAGTGAAGGAAGTGTACCAGTCCAACGTCAACGTCTACGCCTCCTTATTACAGGCGCAGCCAGTAAAAGTGTACGTGACCGGATTTGTGCGTAATCCTGGTCTGTATGGCGGTGTGACGTCTGATTCGTTACTCAATTATCTGATCAAGGCTGGCGGCGTTGATCCAGAGCGCGGAAGTTACGTTGATATTGTGGTCAAGCGCGGTAACCGCGTGCGCTCCAACGTCAACCTGTACGACTTCCTGCTGAACGGCAAACTGGGGCTTTCGCAGTTCGCCGATGGTGACACCATCATCGTCGGGCCGCGTCAGCATACTTTCAGCGTTCAGGGCGATGTCTTTAACAGCTACGACTTTGAGTTCCGCGAAAGCAGCATTCCCGTAACGGAAGCGTTGAGCTGGGCGCGCCCTAAGCCTGGCGCGACTCACATTACGATTATGCGTAAACAGGGGCTGCAAAAACGCAGCGAATACTATCCGATCAGTTCTGCACCAGGCCGTATGTTGCAAAATGGCGATACCTTAATCGTGAGCACTGACCGCTATGCCGGCACCATTCAGGTGCGGGTTGAAGGCGCGCACTCCGGTGAACATGCCATGGTACTGCCTTATGGTTCCACTATGCGTGCGGTTCTGGAAAAAGTCCGCCCGAACAGCATGTCGCAGATGAACGCGGTTCAGCTTTATCGCCCATCAGTGGCTCAGCGTCAGAAAGAGATGCTGAATCTCTCGCTGCAAAAGCTGGAGGAAGCCTCACTTTCTGCCCAGTCATCCACCAAAGAAGAAGCCAGCCTGCGAATGCAGGAAGCACAACTGATCAGCCGCTTTGTGGCGAAAGCACGCACCGTGGTTCCGAAAGGTGAAGTGATCCTCAACGAATCCAATATTGATTCTGTTCTGCTTGAAGATGGCGACGTCATCAATATTCCGGAGAAAACATCGCTGGTTATGGTTCATGGCGAAGTGCTGTTCCCGAACGCGGTGAGCTGGCAGAAGGGTATGACCACCGAGGATTACATCGAGAAATGTGGTGGCCTGACGCAAAAATCGGGTAACGCCAGAATTATCGTCATTCGTCAGAACGGTGCTGCCGTCAACGCGGAAGACGTGGATTCACTCAAGCCGGGCGATGAGATTATGGTTCTGCCGAAATATGAATCGAAAAATATTGAAGTTACCCGTGGTATTTCCACCATCCTCTATCAGCTGGCGGTGGGTGCAAAAGTGATTCTGTCTTTGTAAGGAGTTGAAATGAGCAAAGCTGTTATTGTCATCCCGGCTCGTTATGGCTCATCGCGTCTGCCGGGTAAGCCGCTACTCGATATTGTCGGCAAACCGATGATCCAGCATGTTTACGAGCGTGCGTTACAGGTGGCGGGCGTCGCAGAAGTTTGGGTGGCAACAGACGATCAGCGTGTTGAAAAGGCCGTGCAGGCATTTGGCGGGAAAGCCATCATGACGCGCAACGATCATGAATCCGGCACCGATCGGCTGGTCGAGGTGATGCATAAAGTCGAGGCAGATATCTACATTAACCTGCAGGGCGACGAACCAATGATTCGCCCGCGGGATGTAGAAACGCTGTTACAAGGAATGCGTGATGACCCCGCGTTGCCAGTGGCAACGCTATGCCACGCGATTTCTGCCGAAGAAGCGACCGAGCCAAGCACGGTAAAAGTGGTGGTAAATACCCGCCAGGATGCGCTTTATTTCAGCCGTTCGCCTATTCCGTATCCGCGTAATGCTGAAAAAGCGCGCTACCTGAAACACGTTGGTATTTACGCTTATCGTCGCGATGTGCTGCAAAACTACAGCCAGTTACCGGAGTCCATGCAGGAGCAGGCAGAATCACTGGAGCAGCTGCGGTTGATGAGCGCGGGGATCAACATCCGCACATTTGAGGTTGCCGCAACCGGTCCGGGCGTCGACACCCCAGCATGCCTGGAAAAAGTGCGCGCCCTGATGGCACAGGAACTGGCTGAAAACGCATGATTGGCATTTTCTCGTCCGGTATCTGGCGTATTCCGCATCTGGAGAAATTTCTGGCGCAACCGTGCCAGAAACTTTCTCTGCTGCGCCCTGTTCCGCAAGAAGTTGATGCTATCGCCGTGTGGGGACATCGTCCCAGCGCGGCGAAACCAGTCGCCATCGCCAAAGCAGCGGGAAAACCCGTCATTCGTCTGGAAGATGGATTTGTGCGTTCGCTGGATCTTGGCGTCAATGGCGAGCCGCCGCTTTCTCTGGTGGTGGATGATTGTGGCATTTACTACGATGCCAGCAAGCCTTCAGCACTGGAGAAACTGGTACAGGATAAAGCCGGAAATACAGCTCTGATAAGCCTGGCCAGAGAAGCGATGCACACCATCGTGACCGGGGATTTGTCGAAATATAACCTGGCACCTGCGTTTGTGGCTGATGAGTCAGAACGTTCAGACATCGTTCTGGTTGTCGATCAGACATTTAATGATATGTCAGTGACGTATGGCAATGCTGGCCCGCATGAGTTTGCTGCCATGCTGGAAGCTGCGATGGCGGAAAATCCTCAAGCCGAAATTTGGGTGAAGGTGCATCCGGATGTCCTGGAAGGAAAGAAAACAGGTTATTTCGCTGATCTGCGTGCCACGCAACGAGTACGTTTGATTGCCGAGAATGTCAGCCCGCAGTCGCTGTTGCGACACGTTTCCCGGGTTTACGTCGTGACATCCCAATACGGCTTTGAAGCCTTGCTGGCAGGAAAACCAGTAACATGTTTCGGCCAGCCCTGGTATGCAGGCTGGGGCTTAACCGACGATCGCCATCCGCAGTCCGCTTTGTTATCTGCCCGACGCGGTTCTGCCACGCTGGAGGAACTTTTTGCCGCTGCATACCTGCGTTACTGTCGCTATATCGATCCGCAAACGGGAGAAGTAAGCGATCTATTTACCGTACTGCAATGGCTGCAATTACAACGTCGACATCTGCAACAGCGTAATGGTTATTTATGGGCGCCAGGCTTAACGCTGTGGAAGTCAGCGATCCTGAAACCTTTCTTACGAACGGCGACAAACCAGCTGAGTTTTTCACGTCGCTGTACTGCGGCAAGCGCCTGCGTGGTATGGGGTGTAAAGGGAGAACAGCAATGGCGAGCCGAAGCGCAACGAAAATCACTGCCGTTATGGCGAATGGAAGATGGTTTTCTGCGTTCATCCGGACTTGGCTCTGACCTTTTGCCGCCGCTATCGTTGGTGCTGGATAAACGCGGGATCTACTATGACGCCACGCGCCCCAGCGACCTGGAAGTGCTGATTAATCACAGCCAGTTAACGCTGGCGCAGCAGATGCGAGCTGAAAAATTACGCCAGCGGCTAGTTGAAAGTAAACTGAGCAAGTACAACCTGGGGGCCGATTTCTCTCTACCAGCCGAAGCCAAAGATAAAAAAGTTATCCTGGTGCCGGGTCAGGTAGAGGACGATGCCTCTATTAAAACAGGCACTGTCTCGATTAAGAGCAACCTTGAGTTATTACGCACAGTACGCGAGCGCAATCCGCACGCTTACATTATTTATAAACCGCACCCGGATGTACTGGTGGGGAATCGCAAGGGCAATATTCCGACAGAACTAATTGCTGAACTCGCTGATTATCAGGCACTGGACGCAGATATTATTCAATGCATTCAGCGCGCAGATGAAGTGCACACCATGACATCATTGTCCGGGTTTGAAGCGTTATTACATGGCAAGCAAGTTCATTGTTACGGCCTGCCCTTCTATGCCGGTTGGGGTTTAACCGTTGATGAACATCACTGCCCGCGCCGCGAACAAAAATTAACGTTAGCAGATTTGATCTATCAGGCGTTGATTGTTTATCCAACCTATATCCACCCAACACGGCTACAACCTATTACGGTTGAAGAGGCGGCGGAATATTTGATCCAGACGCCGCGCAAGCCGATGTTTATTAGAAAAAATAATATTTACAGAGTTATTAACATTTACCGTAAGTTAATCATGTTCTGCAAAGTAAGACTGGGCTAAACAATTTCATTGTTGACTATTACGCAAATTATTTATGCAAGGTAATGCACTAACCGTTTTATTATCCGGTAAAAAATATCTGCTATTGCAGGGACCGATGGGACCTTTTTTCAATGACGTCGCCGAATGGTTAGAGTCATTAGGCCGTAACGCTGTGAATGTTGTGTTCAACGGTGGAGATCGTTTTTACTGCCGCAATCGACAATACCAGGCTTACTACCAGACACCGAAAGAGTTTCCCGATTGGTTGCGAGATCTCCACCGACAATATGACTTTGACACCATCCTCTGCTTTGGTGACTGCCGCCCATTGCATAAGGAAGCAAAACGGTGGGCAACGTCGAAAGGGATCCGCTTTCTGGCATTTGAAGAGGGGTATTTACGTCCGCAATTTATTACTGTTGAAGAAGGCGGAGTAAACGCATATTCATCACTACCGCGCGATCCGGATTTTTATCGTAAGTTGCCAGATATGCCTGCACCGCACGTTGAGAACTTAAAACCTTCAACGATGAAACGTATTGGCCATGCGATGTGGTATTACCTGATGGGCTGGCATTACCGTCATGAGTTCCCTCGCTACCGCCACCACAAATCGTTTTCCCCCTGGTATGAGGCTCGTTGCTGGGTTCGTGCATACTGGCGCAAGCAACTTTACAAGGTAACACAGCGTAAGGTATTACCGAGGTTAATGAACGAGCTGGATCAACGTTATTATCTTGCCGTTTTGCAGGTGTATAACGATAGCCAGATTCGTAACCACAGTAATTATAACGATGTGCGTGACTATATTAATGAAGTCATGTACTCATTTTCGCATAAAGCGCCGAAAGAAAGTTATTTGGTGATCAAACATCATCCGATGGATCGTGGTCACAGACTCTATCGACCATTAATTAAACGGTTGAGTAAGGAATATGGCTTAGGTGAGCGAGTCATATACGTGCACGATCTCCCGATGCCGGAATTATTACGCCACGCAAAAGCGGTGGTAACAATTAACAGTACGGCGGGGATCTCTGCGCTGATTCATAACAAACCACTCAAAGTGATGGGCAATGCCCTGTATGACATCAAAGGCTTGACGTATCAAGGGCATTTGCACCAGTTCTGGCAGGCCGACTTTAAACCGGATATGAAGCTGTTTAAGAAGTTTCGGGAGTATTTATTGGTGAAGACACAGATTAATGCGGTTTATTATGGTTGAAAGTGCACTCAAAAAACAAATCATCTATAAAGGTATTAAAATCTCTCTCGAGAGGATTAAACCTGCAATAAAACAATATTATAAGACCTTCATCCCCATTATAACACAGATAAATTTATACAGTATTCATAAGGGAACCGACTGGATATTTCCAATATAGTATTACCTTATTGCGTGCTCAGTGTAACTCTTAGCAATCGAAGGTCAATACAATGAAGCATGTTTATTTAAAATTCTGATTGTATCTATCAATAAGTATCTCATCATTACATAAATACGTATCAACAAATGATTCTATACGAGAAACTGAAATACGCTCAGATGTATCATTAGAACCGTGATTCATAATATAGCAAACAACTGGAGTCTTCATAGCTAATACACTTCTTCCGAATGCCAATGAAGATTCTGGATATTTTGTATGGTCTTTTAGTGAAAATAGAAATGTCCCTTTCTCTTCCTGATTTGAACAATCCTTGGCATCTAACTTAGATATAAAACAACTACCACAATTTTTATAGAATATCTTTGCAACTCCATCAAGGTAAGCGATCTTCTCCCTGCGGGCATCAAACACATAACCTGTATAAAATGCCAGATCATCAGCATCAGGATTTCGGGAAAACATATATTCTACTTGATAAGTGAAATCTTTGGATACCAGATCATCTGCATCAATAAACATGAAATAGTCACCAACTTTTGCAGTTTCGAGTATTTTTCGACGCGCGACATTTTTTTTTGATGCTTTGTCTGCCATGTAACCATTTTTATCTTCCGGGACGGGAT
>OKOL01000573.1_pt1 | contig 8538 bp, 9 predicted proteins | sample 1611091 | NCBI WGS metagenome assembly OKOL01 (sample SAMN04436710, study PRJEB24849) | human gut metagenome | biome: human gut; feature: NICU; material: stool | host: Homo sapiens | place: USA: Saint Louis, MO | collected 2010-09-26
TATATCTTCCTTTTCCACAAGAAGCTCTATATAATTATCATATTTCGTACCATATGATTTATATATTAAAAGATTAAATAAATCTTTTTTGCTAAACATATATAATGCAGATTCAATTGACCCTTCAATGTTAATTTTTGATAAATCTTCTCCACAATTTTTTTCTATATTTTGAAAAGATTCCTCTTCAAACTTGTTATAAAAACCCAAAAGTTCTTTTGCCAATGGATCAACTAAACTGATAAATAAATCTTCTTTGTCATTAAAATGCCTGTAAAAAGCACCCGTTGTAACTCCAGCATCTTTACAAATTTTTCTTAAATTAGCTCGTTCATATCCATCCTTCAAAAAATTCGCTTTACCACTATCCATGATTTTTTTATGTGTAAGCTCATATCCATTCAAATCTGCCATTACTCTGCCTACTTTCTCTTTACTGATCAATTTCCCGCCTCATCTTGATAACTTAGTTATCATTTTAATATTGTCGATCATGTATGTCAAGTATTTTCTGGAACTCTAATAAAAAAAATGGTACAATAAATACAAATAGTTTTATACACGCTTAATGCTTGCTACTCTAATTATTCTTTTGTAGCTTTTGTAGCTTTTGTAGCAAGCACAGTAAGTGTACGGACACTTACGGAAAATTGACGAAGCAGCCCTTGGGGATCTGCTTCTTTTTTTATCAATTTTTAGATTGTTAGGGAGAACCCTAAGACCCCGAAATACATTCAAAGGAGGAACTAACTATGGCAAATAGATTAAGAAACGAAAGACTTGAAATTAAACTAACTGAAGAAGAAAAGGCTCTTTTTGAAGAGAAAAAAAGACTTGCGAAGTGTAGAAACATGAGCCATTTCATCCGCAAATGCGTTTTGGAAAAGGAAATTTATCAAGTGGATTTAGAGCCTTTCAGAGATTTACAAGGCTTACTTTCTAATGCAACAAACAACATCAATCAGATTGCAAAGCGAGTAAATTCGACAGGTGTAATCTACAAAGAGGACATAGGTGATATAAAAAAAGAGATTGAACATTTCTCAAAAGAGCTGTGGCAAATTCATTCACTACTTCTGAAAAGAACATCTGAAACGGAAGGTGAATAATAATGGCTATTACAAAAATACACCCAATAAAATCGACTCTTAATCTTGCTATCGACTACATTGTAAATGGAGATAAAACAGACGAGCAGCTTTTAGTAAGCACTCATAAATGCCACGAATCAACTGCTCACACTCAGTTTTTAAGGACACGAAATGACGCAGGAACAAAAGGAACCGTTCTTGCAAGACATCTCATTCAATCCTTTTTACCGGGAGAAACAAGCCCTGAATTGGCTCACCAGATTGGTATGGAGCTGTGTAAAAAGATACTCAAAGAGGAGTACGAATTTGTCTTATCTACTCACGTAGATAAGGGGCATATCCACAATCACATCATCTTCAATAATGTAAATATGGTAACAGGTAGGTGCTACCAGTCTAACAAGAAAAGTTACCACCAAATCCGTTATCAGAGTGATAAACTCTGCAAAGAAAATAACCTATCCGTTATTGACGAGTTTTACGAAAGCTATAAGAAAAAATACAAGACTAACGGTAAATCTTGGTATGAAAATGAACAGGCAAAACATGGCACTTCTTGGAAAAGCAGGCTTCAATTTGACATTGACAGAATGATAAAACAGTCAAAGGACTGGGACGAATTTTTAAAGAAGATGGCTGATCTTGGCTATGAAATCAAATACGGTAAGCACATTGCTTTTAAGCCAAAAGATAAGGCGAGATTTACAAGGACTAAAACAATCGGAGAAGATTATACCGAAGAAAGATTAAAAGACCGCATTGCAGAAAGAGAGTTTATCAAGACTCCTGCCGTCAAAAAACGCATCAGCAATGTTATTGACATGAACACCAATGCAAAGGTAAAGGAAAGCAAAGGCTACGAATATTGGGCAACCAAACATAACCTTCATACAATGGCTGAGTCTGTTATTTATATCAGAGAACATGGCATTAAATCCGTTAAACAGCTTGACGAGTATATTCAAAAAGCAGCTGATGAAAGGCAAAATATACAAGAGAAAATCAAGTCTATTGATAAGGAAATGCAGAAGCTTTCCACCACTATGGAGCAAGTTCATACCGTTAAAAAATACAGAGCGTGCTACAAGGAATATACTGCTAATCCGTCTGACAAGGCATTTTTTGAAGAGTACAAAGCTCAGATTACCCTATATGAAAATGCTCTCTCAGAGCTTAAAAAATCCTATTCCAAACTCCCAAATTCAAAGGATATTTTAGCTGAACTTGATAAATTACAAGAAAAAAAGAACACCCTTATGCAAGAGTATTCTTCCTCAAAATCCACTATGGACGAGCTTTATAAGATACGAAAAAATTACGGAATCTACATGGGTAAGGAGATGGAGAGATAATCTTTATCTCCTTTTTTCGCAAATAAAAAAAGAGTCGGTGCAGTCCCAAGACCACACCGACCATAAATTTATCTCTCAGCTTCTTTTGATGTTTCTTTCTTTTCTTTAGGCTTTTCCTTATCTTCAGCCTGATATTTTTTGATAGCTCCAAGCACAGACTCTTTCTTTTCATCTCGACCTTTCATCTGTTCTTTTGCCTTTAAAAGCTTTGAAGAAAGTATCCTGATGTTAGTATGTTCCTTGCCGTTATCGTCAACGGAAGTTCTGATCTGTCCAAAGAGTTTTACAAAATCTCCCTGCTTAAAGTCTTTTGGAATATCACCCTTTTCTCCGTATGCGGAGCAATTATGATATACCTTATTGCCCTCATCATCTTTAGATGCCACAGAGAAGTTTACTACTTGAAAGGCTTCGCCGTTCTTATTTTCCCTTTCAACTACATCGATCTTTCCTACAATATTTCCAACGATATTGACAAGATTATCTTTCTCCTCTTGAACATAAGGAAGATTTTTAATCTGCCCCTGTTCTCTTAAATCTTCAATCATGTAATCAAATTCCTCATGCAGTAAATTAACGGTGTCATTGTCCATATAAGCCTCATAGAGCTTATCCAAAGCACTTTCATCGTTGATACCTTTTTCCATGCTGATAACCGCCTTAACAAAGTCCTTGTGATTATCACTTACCATATCTTCTATCTGATTTCTCATTGTTTTGTAATCCATGTTTTATCTCCTTTCATGGTAAAAGGGAGGTTTCCCTCCCTTATCGTACATATTCCTGTTCTTTTGCAGTTTGTTTTTCTTCTGTTTTACTTTCTTCCTGATAGGCTCTTATCTGTCCTAAGATAGATGGTTTATCACCCGTTTTCTGTGTGGCTTCCTCTTTGGTATGCAAATTATCTTCAACATCATAGGTTGACTCAAAATAATCGCTGTCCTTAAAGTCATTGTCGTATCTGTCAGCAATTCCATCATTATCAAGGTCTTTAGAAAGTGGATCATAGAAGTTACCTTCATCATCAATGTCCAGTCCCAGAGCTGCCTTTAAGTCCTCGGAATCCACATAGACTAAATCTTCAAAAGAGGATAGCTCTATTTCATTTTTCATATTCCTTAGAGCTTCATTTTCTCCTTTGTTTTCATAATCAAAACTCTCCGTTTTAATCGGTATATCTTCAATATACTGTGTCCATGTCTTATCCTCTAAGTTAAGCTCATATTGGATGCTGTGTCTTTCGTCAGGTGTATTGGTATAGGCGATGCCGATGTGCTTTAGATCAGGATATAGAGTATCAAACTCATCATAACTATGATTTTCTTCATACTCTCTGTTGCAGAAGTCAATGATGGCTCGTTTTACATCTTCTACAAGGGGATTATCATTTCTCTTTTCTTCCACTTCTCCCATATCAAGGAGCTTATTCAGTTCTGCCAAGCGAAGCACATTATCCTTTAGTTCATCAGCTTTTTCAAAAGGCTTTTGTAATTCCTCTTTGGCATTTTCAAGCTGTTCTTTTGTGCCGAGGAGCTTTTCTTCAAGCCTCTTTAATTTCTCAGGCATTTTCTCAAGAGCATTATCAAACCTTGTAATATTACCGTCCGCACTCGTTCCAAGCTCTCCTGAATGCTTTGCAGCACCGTTTAAGCTGAAGTTATGCTCATTGGTGAAGAAGTTGTAGCTTACCTCTAAGTCCATGTTTCTATACTTACCGATAACCTTGCTTTCATTGATTTTCACTTTAGAAATAGCTTCAAGCAACTTTTCTCCGGCTAACTTTTTATCTAATATCTTCTCACCACCGATAGTAATAGAAGTAAACTTTTCCTCTCCTTCAGCTTTTGCTTCTACATCTTTAATATCTTTCTTTACAGCCTCAATGAGTTTTTCTGTCCTTGCAATTTCTTCCGGATAGTTTTTAGCAACCTTATCCTCTAATCTGTAACGGTTGGACTTATAGTTTGCTTCAAGCATTTTAAGTTTTGTAACCTCATTATCCAAATCCATCTTTTCCTTAATCTTCGGATCACCTGTAGCAAGGGCTTTAATCTCTGCATAGTTTAAGCTGCTTTCGTCCACATCTTCCGCCACTCTGACAGGTGTTTTACTTGTCATAATCTGAGAAATGAACTTCTGTTTATTCTCGATGGTCTGCCAAAGGTACGCATCAAAGGTATTCTCCGTTACATATCTGTATATGCTGACTTCTTTGTTTTCATTTCCCTGTCTTACAATTCTGCCTGCACGCTGCTCAAGGTCTGGTGAGTAGTCCGAAGTGGTCAATTTAATTTACCTATAAACTTGTAGTGAATTTCAACCTTTTGGCTAATTTGACCGTCTATTTCTTCCTTGTCATAGACATATATCTTATCTATTATTTGATTTAAAATATATCTGTTTAGCGATTTTATCTTAGCATACTTGCTAATATTATCCATGAATTTCTTGTAGTTATCTTCAGTTTCAAAAGATACTTCTATATCGCCCTCTAAGACTTTGATTTCCTCGATTAACTTGTCTTGTTTTTTAGATATGCTCACATTCATTAGATTGAAGTTTCTTTCGGTTATATTTCCCTCTAACCTATCTTCATATAACTGTTCATAGCTTCTGTCTAATTCTGCTAGTTGGTTCTTTTTAAGCTCCAGCTTGTTAGATAGTTCTTTTCCCTCGTCAATTTTTTCTACTTCAATCTTTTCTATTATCTTTTCTACAAAGTCTTCTTTAGCAGATAGTGCCATATTTCCATGATATTGTATATCTTCAAGAACAATATTATATAGATCCCTAGCTTCAATTCTGTGTGATGAACAAGCATTTACTCCATATTTTTTATATGTGGAGCAAGAAAAATGAACAAAGTCTATGAGTTCTTTCTTTTTAAGCCTATAATCAGTTTTTGGTGTCAATGCATAACCACATTTAGGACATCTTACAAGTCCTTGAAAAATGTTGTCATAATAGAGTCCCTTTTTATTGTTACACTTCCTCTTATCAACCATTGTTTGAACTTGTTCCCATATTTCCTCACTAACTATTCCCTCGTGGGTATCTTTAGCATAAATATAGTCACTTTTAGGAATATACATTCTTTTTGAGTTCTTAAATGATAAGGTAGGTCTTTTATTTCTTGCCATATTTCCACAATAAACGGGATCTCGCAAAACATTTAACACCATTCTATGTGACCATTGATATTTATTTTCTTCTGTTAGTCCATAAAGCTTTTCAGCATTTTCAACAAAAGCACTTGGTCTTGGAATTTTTCTCTTCATCAACTCCTGGCTAATAAGTTGAGTACCCTTACCCTCTAAACACAATTTATAAATGAGTTCTATAATAGGTTTAGTTTTCTCATCTATGATTAATCTGCGTTTATTATTAGGGTCTTTTAGATAACCAAATGGAGCTTTAGAGCCTATATATGTTCCCTCTCTCATTCTACTTTGAATTGCACTTTTAACTTTTTTGGAAGTATCCTTTGCGTACATTTCATTGAGAATGTTTTTAAATGGCATAATATCATTTTGATTGCTATTTAATGTGTCTATACCATCTGTTATTGCAATATATCTTATGTTCTTTTGTGGAAAGTACATTTCGATATATGCTCCACTTTGAAGATAGTTTCTTCCTAACCTTGATAAGTCTTTTGTGATAACACAATTTATTTTTCCGTTTTCAATATCAGTAATCATCTTCTTAAATGATGGTCTTTCAAAGTTTGTTCCCGAATAACCATCATCTACATAATAATCATAAATAGCGATACTGTTACTTTCTGCAAATTGTTTTAACATTACTTTTTGTGACCATATACTCATACTCTCAACTGAGTTTCCGTCGTCTTTTGATAGTCTACAATAAAGTCCTGCTACATATTTTTTAGTCCTGCTCAATTTCAATCTCCTTTCCCTAAACAGGACTATCTCAATAATTTAATTATACTAAAATACTCCCGTTTAGTCAATCAATACTTACGCTTGCGTTTGTTTATTTTCTCTATCTTTTTCTAAGTTTCTTTCGACTACATGCTCGATAATATCTTCAAATACTTCTTCAATCGGCTTTTTGCCTACATATACTCGCTTTATTTCATAGTTGATTTTTCCACTTCGTTTTTTCTTTTTTAATTCCATATAATTTCTCCCTTTTGTTGCAATAAAAAAAGGCGATTAGATTTTTAATTTTCTAATCGCCTTTAAAGTGTCATATTTATATTTTTTTATCTCTGGCATACTTTGATACCTTTTTAGACTTAAAGTCTTTAATAGTGGCTTTCCACCTCCTTTTATCTATAAAGATTCTCCTACATCATAGTTCATTTTTTTATTTAAACCTTTCTGTCTTAGTTTGTCTTTATCTTTGTCATACCAATTTAGGATTGTTGCATAGTGGTTTTGATAGGTTTTGCCACTGCTTTTCATGTATCTTGATAGTTTGTTTATCATTATTTCTGTGTGTGAGCTTAATTTTTCTTTAAGATTTTCATATTCTTCTTTGCTTAGCCTTACATTTTTGAATTCTCCATAAAAGATGGGGGTGGACTTTTTATCTTTTTCTATCTCTCCCTCTCTCTCTTTATCTATATCTATATCTTTCTCTATCTCTATCTCTCCGTTGCACTTTTGTTGCTTATGTGTTGCATTGGTGTTGCATTGCAACATTTTTAATTCTCTAGATTTTCTTGAACGCCTTGTAGAAGCTGTTTCTGAGCCGATTAGGCTTGGTATTTCAGTTAAATAGTATTCATCGTTTTCTGTTACAACTTCTAATAAGCCTTGATTGATTAAATAATTAACTGTGACCATTACATCATCGTCTGTTTCATCTATGGTTAGTGCTAACTCTTTTATAAAATCACTTTCTACTCCGTCATAATAGAGTTTGCCCTCATCTTTTAGGCTTAGTAGTAGAAGTTTTAGGTATATTATCGTGTAGGTATCTCCTCCCGATATTCTCCTTAATCTTTTTATCCTCTTGTCTGTGAAAAATTCTTCTTTTAATTTTATCCAATAATATCTTTTGTTTGTTGCCATATCTGCTCCTTTCTTGATTTTCGATAATCGAAATTCTTGATTTCCGATTCTCGGAATTCTGGACTTCTGCTTTTCGGAAGTCTTGTTATTATGGTTATTTAAGGGTGTAACTTTTCGTTACTCCCTTAGATTTCTCTGGTCATATCTTTTTTGCTTGGTTTTACTTTTTCTTTTACTTTCCTTTTGACTTTCTCTTTTGTCTTATCCTTGTTCTTGGATAGGTCTTTGTATTTCTTTATTTGTTTTAGGATACTTTCTTTTTCTTTTTTATTTTCCTTGGCTATGACTTGTTTAAAGACATATTCCATCACTTTTATGTCTTTGGCTTGGAAGAATATTTCATAGTTTTTGCTTTCTTTGTTTTTCATTACTGAGAAACTTACTCCAAGTTTGTTTAGTTCTTTTTTTAAGTCTTTGAGGTCGCTTTGATCTATGCTTATATTTTCTAGTTGTCCTTTTTTATATAGGTCTTTTAGTTTCATTTCATCGCCAATAAGACTTTTGATGTTTCCATTTGCTTTTTCTAAAGTTTCATTCATCTTTTTTCTTATTTCTTTGTCTAAGTTGATTGACTCTTTTGCTGCCTTTATTGTGTATGTTATTATGGTTTGTGCTGCTTGACCTGCTTCTTTGCTTATTTCTTCGTTTATCATGTTTTTCTCTCCTTTGTTTGAATTAAAAAAAGGGAAGTATAGGCTTTAATTTTTCTATACTTCCCTTTGATTGTTTTTATTTTATTGTTCTTGGTGGTGGAATGCTTTATTTTGATGTTTTTATATATTTCTTAGGTCTTTATACCTTTTATGCTTTTAAATAGCTTAAAATACCTTTCCGCCTTTAGTAGTTTGTGTGTGTTCTTTTGTCTGATAGATAGTTTTTCATGTTGGAATATATAATCTGTATTTCTTCATTGTTCATCGCTTTTATTTCTTCTGTGCTTTTATAGGTTTTGTATGTTCCATCTTGATCTGCTTTTATGAGTTCATCTATTAGCTCTTGCCTTTTATTCATCTCTATTACCTCCTAGATCTGCCTTTAGTTGTTTGGTCATAT
>OKOL01000575.1_pt1 | contig 8534 bp, 8 predicted proteins | sample 1611091 | NCBI WGS metagenome assembly OKOL01 (sample SAMN04436710, study PRJEB24849) | human gut metagenome | biome: human gut; feature: NICU; material: stool | host: Homo sapiens | place: USA: Saint Louis, MO | collected 2010-09-26
TTAGTGGCTGCGGATTCCTGATTAATTGGCAGGAAGGTCACTTTTTGCAGCCCCGTTTTGGCGTTATCCCAATAATGGGTATTCGGTACCACGACCAGTTTTTCATTGACTACGCGCTCTTTAAGAACATAAGCGCCATTACCGATCAGATTTCCGGGTTTCGTCCACTCTTTACTGCTTTCTACGTTGGCTTTTTGCACCGGGAAGAAGGCAAAGTTAGCGGTTAAATTCACAAACCACGGCAATGGTTTATCAAGCTGGATTTTCAAAGTATGGGCATCAACTGCGGTGACGCCAAGCTGGTCAGGCGCGGCTTTACCATCAATAATCGCCTGTGCGTTGTTGATTCCCGCCAGCGCGGCAAACCATGCAAATGGCGATAGCGTTTTCGGGTCCACCAGACGTTGCCAGCTGTAGACAAAATCTTGCGCCGTTACCGGTGTGCCATCCGCCCATTTTGCGTTATCGCGCAGGGTAAAAGTCCAGATACGGTTGTCATTACTTTTCCACTGAGTCGCAACGCCGGGGACAATCTCCCCTTTCTCGTTCTGATTCACCAGTCCTTCAAACAGATCGCGAATGACCTGAATCTCCGGCAGGCCCACGGCTTTAGCGGGATCCAGCGACGCTGGCTCATCTTTAATGTGGCGCACCAGCTCCTGCTTCTCTGCCAGTACTGTGCCGCTCGGAACTTCAGCAGCATACGAAAGAGAAATGCTGCTGACCAACAGCGCACAACACGTGACTGAAACAGAGTGCTTCATAAGTTTCCCTCTAACCGACATTAAAATTGATGCGTAATTATTTGTTTCGCCTTAAAGAAATGCAAACAACTTCCGGCAAAAAAGTGATACAAGATCGATAACATAGCGTTGAAGAAAAGGATTTGATAATCCGCAAAATTTGCACAACACTGCCTGTAATACTTCCTGAACCAGAGACGATCATGACCGTAACTCGCCCACGCGCCGAACGCGGCGCATTTCCGCCCGGTACAGAACATTACGGACGTTCATTATTGGGCGCGCCGTTAATCTGGTTTCCGGCCCCTGCAGCCAGTCACGAAAGTGGTTTGATTCTGGCTGGCACTCACGGTGATGAAAACTCTTCGATCGTCACGCTCTCCTGTGCTCTGCGGACTTTGACACCGTCTTTGCGCCGCCATCATGTGGTGCTGTGTGTGAATCCTGACGGCTGCCAGTTAGGGTTACGGGCCAATGCTAATGGTGTGGATTTAAACCGAAACTTTCCGGCAGCGAACTGGAAGGAAGGTGAAACAGTTTATCGCTGGAACAGCGCCGCTGAAGAACGTGATGTCGTTTTACTGACAGGTGACAAACCTGGCTCCGAACCTGAAACCCAGGCGCTGTGCCAACTTATACACCGCATTCAACCTGCCTGGGTGGTCTCATTCCACGATCCGCTAGCCTGTATTGAAGATCCCAGACACAGCGAATTAGGTGAATGGCTGGCCCAGGCGTTTGAATTGCCTCTGGTAACCAGCGTCGGTTATGAAACGCCTGGCTCTTTCGGCAGTTGGTGTGCAGATCTCAACTTGCATTGCATCACCGCAGAGTTTCCACCCATCTCCTCCGACGAAGCCAGCGAAAAATATCTCTTTGCGATGGCAAACTTGCTGCGCTGGCATCCTAAAGATGCAATTCGCCCGTCGTGAACTGAAGCGCCGGTTCCACATCTACCGCCAGCCAGGTCGGTCCGTCAAGATCGGCGAAACTGACCTGCGGCACCAGCGGTAAAGCGGCGCTAATGGCCCGAGAGGTACACAACATGCAGCCCAGCATCAGACTAAAACCTTGTGCACGTGCTTCAGTCGCCAGCGCCAGCGCTTCCGTCAGACCACCGGTTTTATCAAGCTTAATGTTAACCATCTCATAGCGCCCTTTCAGCGCCTTCAGATTGCTACGAGTATGACAACTTTCATCAGCACAAATCGGCAACGGATGAATAAAATTCTCCAGTGCCGCATCGTCCTGCGCAGGAAGCGGTTGTTCAAGCATCGCAACGCCTAAATCCGCCAATAGCTGGCAACGCGCCGCCAACCCTTCTGCACGCCAGGATTCATTTGCATCAACGATCAGCGTCGCATCGGGCACAGCGGTGCGAATTGCCACCATCCGCTCACTGATAAGATGGTTATCCAGCTTCACTTTCAGTAATTTCGCGCCTGCCTGCCAGAGTGTTGATGCACTATTGGCCATCTGATCAGGCGTACCGATGACTACCGTCTGTGCAGTGATAACTGTCCCGGGAAGCGTTATGCCGATCAAATCAGCCAGCGATTCCTGCTGTTTTCGCGCCGCGAGATCCCACAATGCACAATCCAGCGCATTACGTGCTGCGCCGGCAGGGAGGATTTTTTGTAACTCCTCCCGTGTCAGCCCTTTCTCTAATTGCGGCACGACGCTCATAATTTGCGCCATTACCGAGGCATCACTTTCGCCATAGCGCGGATAAGGCGTACATTCGCCCGTACCTTTGACGCCATCTTCTTCCAGTTCAACCACCACCACGCGCGCTTCACTGCGACTTCCCCGGGCAATCACAAACGGGGTATGTAAGGGCCAGGCCTCCTCAAATACCTTAACGGTTCTCATCTTTACTCCTTGTTGTCGCGGTGGTCTGCGGATTAAGCGCAAATAGCGTTTGCTGTGTTATTGACAGTTAGCATAAACTAGGTGTGACGTTAACTATATGTAAACAGGAAAGATAATCATGTCACAAACCGTTCATTTCCAGGGCAACCCGGTTACAGTCGCCAATTCCATCCCGCAGGCGGGTAGCAAAGCGCAGACTTTTACTCTCGTGGCAAAAGATCTGTCTGACGTCACCCTCGGTCAGTTTGCGGGTAAACGCAAAGTGCTGAACATTTTCCCGAGTATTGATACCGGTGTTTGCGCCGCATCAGTACGTAAGTTTAACCAACTGGCAACCGAGATCGACAACACCGTTGTGCTGTGTATCTCTGCCGATCTGCCATTCGCCCAGTCTCGTTTCTGCGGCGCAGAAGGTCTGAACAACGTTATCACCCTCTCCACTTTCCGTAACGCTGAATTCCTGCAAGCCTACGGTGTGGCAATTGCTGATGGCCCACTGAAAGGTCTGGCAGCGCGTGCCGTTGTGGTTATTGATGAAAATGACAATGTGATTTTCAGCCAGCTGGTGGATGAAATCACCACCGAGCCGGATTACGAAGCAGCTCTGGCTGTACTGAAAGCATAAGTTAATATGCCTGATGGTGTTGCACCATCAGGCATATTCACGCTTACTCTTCGTTCTTCTTCTGACTCAGACCATATTCCCGCAACTTATTGGCAATCGCGGTATGTGAAACGCCGAGACGTTTTGCCAGTTTGCGCGTGCTGGGATAATTGCGATAAAGCTGGGTTAATACCGAGCGTTCAAAACGGCTGGTGATTTCGTCCAGCGAACCTTCCATCGCATCTTCGCCCACGGCTACCGTTGCGGCGTCATAATCCGGCAACAAAATATCCTGTGGACGCAGCTCATAACCGTCCAGTTGTGTCAGTGCACGATAGATAGCGTTCTTTAACTGCCGCACATTTCCCGGCCACGCATAACGCGTAAGTACAGTATTCAGATCAGCGGCCAGTTTCGGACGCGGCACGCCCTGCTCGTCGGCAAAGCGGGCGACGAACAGCTCGGTTAACGGCATGATGTCCTGCGGACAGTCACGTAGCGGCGGCAGATTGAGCGTCAACACGTTCAGACGATAATAGAGATCTTCACGGAACACGCCTTTTTGCACCAGTTCGACCAGATTCTTCTGCGTAGCACAAATCACCCGCACATCGACATGCACCTCATGGTCTTCGCCAACCCGACGGAAGGTGCCATCATTAAGGAAACGCAGTAATTTCGCCTGCATCCGTGGTGACATTTCCCCTATTTCATCCAACAGCACCGAACCACCGTTCGCCTGCTCAAAGAACCCTTTCTTCCCTTCCGGAGCATGACCAAACAGTTCACTCTCGACCGCATCTTCCGGTATAGACGCACAGTTCAGCGCCAGGTAAGGTTTGCTCGCTCTGGGGCTTGCCTGATGACAGGCGTAGGCAAAGAGATCTTTTCCGGTGCCGGTATCACCCGTAATCAGCAGTGGCGCGCTTAGCATCGCCAGTTTCTGCGCCTGTTCGACAACATGCTTCATTTTCGGGCTGACGGCGACAATTTGACTAAAGGCGCTGACGTCCTGGGCAGCGACATTTTGCAACTGACGGCCCATACGAATCGTTGATCGCAGCATCACCACCGCACCGGTCAGGACGTGTTGATCATTTTCATCCTGAAGATAAACAGGCGTAATCTCCATCAGGAAATTCTGCCCATTAATAACGACATGCTCGTTATGCGAATCTTGCGGTTCGCTTTCCAGCCAGCGTAAAAAATTAAAGCCGTTAATCAATTGCGCGGCGGTATGGTTGCGCAGGCGATCCAATTTTTGCCCAAAAAGCTGACAGCTCGCCGGGTTCGCCATATCCACTTTGCTTTTCATATCGACAGAAAGCACAGGTTCAGGCAACGCCTCCAGTAACGCGCTCAACGCCAGATGCTCACGTTCGGAAGGCATCCACGGGACAGTACGCACATCGGTAACACCTGCAATACGGCGTATTTCGGCCATCAGAGTGCTGAAACTCTCAAACTCCAGTTCAGCAAAATTGAGGTAGATTCGCCCAATGGGGTCAATCTCAATACCGCGTAAATCAATGCCTCTTAGCACGAGTAGATCGAGTAATTCGCGGGTCAGACCGAGTCGGTCTTCACAAAAGACTTCCAGACGCATGGGAACCTTCACCTGAAAAAAGAACAATTAATATGATGATATGACACTATTTGGATAGCAGGAAGGTTTCTGTCAACAATCATTGACACAAAGACGGAAAAACGGGCACTTCGGCGTAAAGATATCCGGTCAGCACCCGATATTGCATTATTTTTCGCTGGGCGTTTTGCCTTTTTGCAGAGTTTCTTTCACCTGACCGATAAGCTGACGACGGAAATCCCCGAGGCGTGGCTTGTCATCGTCAAGCCACGGCAGCGGGCGGCAAAGCTCCATAGCTTTAATCCCCAGTCGTGCCGTCAGAAGTCCTGCACCAATCCCCTGAGCTGCGCGGGTAGACAAACGAGCAGCGAGATCTTGCGACATCCAGTCCATCCCCACTTCGCGCACCAGTTCGCTGGCTCCAGCGAAAGCGATATTCAGCAATACCAGCTTGAACAGGCGCAAACGGCTGTAATACCCCAGTTCAATGCCATACAGCGTGGCGATGCGATTAATCAAACGCAGATTGCGCCAGGCGATAAATGCCATATCCACCAGCGCCAGCGGGCTGACCGCAATCATCAATGTTGATTCCGCTGCCGAACGGCTGATTTCGCGCCGCGCCTGGGCATCTAAAACTGGCTGGACCAAATGCGCATACAAACTGACCACTTCACGGTCGTTTTGCGTTTCATGGATTGAGGCATACCAGCGTTGCAGAGCCGGATGTGACTGATCGATGCCCGCCTGCTGCGCCAGTTTTTCGCAAAATGCGCGGCCTTTGCCGGTGCCATGGCTGTGCAATAAATCACGCGCTTCGTCGCGTTCATGGGCGCGCTGTCGCAAGCGCCATAAGCGCCGCCACTCTGTTACCACAGAACCTACGCCAGCGCCGATAATCAATGCCCCTGCGGCACATCCACCCAGCGCTACCCAGTCCTGGGTTTGCCAGGCATTCATTGTCCACTGTACCCCCTGCCCGACAACGCTTGCGCCAAACAGAGCCAGCCCGCCCATCACCATTTTGCGCCACAGGCTGCGTTTAGGACGTAACGCTGCATCCATTACCGCTTCAACTTGCCCCTCTTCTTCAGGCGCTTCGTCGAGTGTGGCCGGGGCAAAATTTTGTGCCTGATTTTCGTCAAAGGTCTGCTGCGCCCTGAATTCAGGATTCTGATCGACATCCAGCGGACCGTCGAAATCAATACGTGGTTTTAACGGTTCGGTCATCGCAATTTATCTCCTATTAAAAATTCCAGCGCAGCATCAAGGCGAATATGCGGCAGCGGTTTGTCAACATCCATCACCTGCGGACGAAACGCCTCAAACTGGAAGCCTTGCTTATCCCAGAACGCCTGACCGGGCAAACGAGCGGGAACTTCGCCAGGATAAACAGTGAGCGGTGCGCCATCGCTGAGTCGATTACCGCGCAGCGCCGGGATTTTCTCACCGTTAACATCAATAATGCCGCTGGTGGTCGCCTGAACTGACGCCAGCCCCAGGCAGTCCATGCTGATCCCTTCGAACGCCGCATTTTGCCAGGCATCCTGAATCAGTTGTTGCAGTAATGAAACCATATTGGCGTGCTGATCGATGGTCACATGGTCTGCTTTAGTGGCAGCAAACAATAGCTTATCGATAACCGGTGAAAACAAACGCCGGAACAGGGTTCGCTGCCCGTAGTGGAAACTTTGCATCAGCTGCGTCAGCGCCAGACGCATATCATTAAATGCCTGTGGCCCACTGTTGAGAGGTTGCAGGCAATCCACCAGCACAATCTGGCGGTCAAAGCGCAGAAAATGATTCTTATAGAACCCCTTCACCACTTTCTCGCAGTAATAATTAAACCGCTCGCGCAGCATTCCGGCATTGGTATGCTTATCGGCCTGCGCCAGTTTGGACTCGCCCCAGGCATCGACATCCGACCACGGGAAGAATTGCAGCGCGGGTGCTCCTGCCATATCTCCCGGCAAGACAAAGCGCCCAGGCTGAATAAAGTGCAACCCCTGCTGTTTGCAGTGGTGGAGATACTCGGTCCAGGCGGCGGCAATGTCTGCCAGCCGGTTTTCGTCGGCAGGCGCTAGCGGGTCCAGCCCTTCGCACATCATTCGCCATTTCGCCGACCATTCGCCGCGCTGACCATTAAGTAAGCCCGTCATCTGGCGCGACCAGCTTAAATAGTCCTGCGCCAGCATCGGCAGGTCGAGCAACCATTCGCCGGGATAATCCACAATCTCCAGATACAGCGTGGAGGTATCCTTAAAGTGGCGTAGCAGCGAATCGTTCGATTTAAAACGTAGCGCCAGGCGAATTTCGCTGACGCCGCGCGTTGGCGTTGGCCAGGCGGGTGGATCGCCATATAACTGCGCCAGCCCTTCATCATAGGTGAAGCGCGGAATGCCAAAGTCACGCTGGGGAATGCGTTTTACGCCCAGCAGCCGTTCTTCACGCACCGCGCTTAACAGCGGCAACCTTGCTCCGGCGTGAATATTGAGCAACTGATTGACCATCGCAGTGATAAACGCCGTTTTGCCGCTGCGGCTAAGTCCGGTTACGGCGAGGCGCAGATGTCTGTCGACACCCCGATTCACCAGCGCATTAAGTTCATTTTTAAGTCGCTTCATTGCTGTCCTGTGCCAGAAAGCTGTAGAAAGGATTAGATACTGGAGATAATAATGTGGGTTAATTTTGATTTATCAAATGAATAAGCGGCGTTGTTTACACCGCTCAATAAGTAATTTGTTAACCTTTGACCTTCGGCATTGCGATGTCTTTCAGGCCGCCAGCGTTCTCAACGTGGGTATATCCCATCTCGCTAAGGATCTCTTTTGCCTGCCCTGACTGGCGTCCGGCATTGCAATACACTTTCACGGTGTCGTTTTTATCCGGAACGGCGGTGGCAATGCGCTCTTTTACTTCCTTCAGGGGAATATTGATGGCTCCCTGAACGTGCTCTTGCTGATACTGCTCTGGAACACGAACATCGATCCAGTGTTCAGCGGCGAAAACGGGCAGTGAAAACACCAGTGTCAGAGCAAGTAAGCCTTTTTTAAACATGTAAGCGTCCTTCTATGGATGAAAATTGCCATCCATAATACGCCTTAGCTTTAACAATTTTTGCGAAATTCCCCTCACCTTTTATAACGCTGTGCCAGTTTATTGGCAGCCCGACTTAACAGCGGTTCCAGCGCCACAGCCAGCAACATTTTCAGCGGTCGGCGAGCAACTGATTTTATCGCCCAGCCCGCCACACCCGCCGGGCCATAGCGCAGTGCGGTAAGAAGTACCAGCTTACCTGCTAATTTGAACCCAGGCTTCACCTTTTGCCCGGCCTGTTGCCAGCGAGTATTCATAACTTTCCTCACAGTTGACGGAAACGGCTACGTAACGTGAAAGTATCGGAAGTGACATAACGTTCCATCTCGCGTAAACGCGTTTCACTTGCCGCCAGTTCACGGTCGACTTCATCCAGCAATTCGCTGCTGGAAGGTAGCTGCTCACCAAAGGCCATGTTGTCCGGCATTGGATCAAGCGCAAATGACAAAATGATGTAAGCAACCAGGGTAAACAGCGCCAGACCGAAGAAAATCGACAGCACCACCAGGATACGCACCAGTTTTACTGGTACATCAAAATAGTTGGCAATCCCGGCGCAGACGCCACGGACCATGCCCTGGGCGCAAATTTCCGTACTAAATGGCTGATCGGACTTGTTCGGCGTACAAGTGTA